>Ga0307989_1000148_pt1 | contig 51253 bp, 84 predicted proteins | sample EllFjometagen185_FD_203164 | JGI IMG/M metagenome (GOLD analysis project Ga0307989, IMG submission 203164) | Marine microbial communities from Ellis Fjord, Antarctic Ocean - #185 | ecosystem: Environmental > Aquatic > Marine > Unclassified | place: Southern Ocean | collected 2014-10-08 | reverse complement strand
TGTAAATATGGGTTTAATCAATCCAAATTTTCTATATGCGATGGAGAAAACTTAACAAAAACACCTCAATGCTGCAATGTAGAACTGTGCGGAAAATTGTACAATAAAACAAACGGCGTTCCAATTGTCTATGATTATTAGCTATGAAAAAACTAATTCTTTGAAATCATCTTTGAGGGTGTGAAAATCTATCGATAAAACTTGATTAAATCTTATAATAATGGTAGGTTAAAGACAAGAGACACACAGTCCTTCCGGCGACTTAGCGGTCAGTAATTATATGGATCTGCCATCACAGGTCCATATAGCCGGCAGTATCAAATAATCATGATGGGGATTATTACATGCCAAAGTATAAATCTGGAAATTTTGTCCAAATCAACAGGGACATATTCAAGACCGATTTTCACCATAATTCAATTCTTATTTACGTTGTCCTGTCTGAGTTAGAGCATAGATTCACAGGAGAAAAAGAAGATTTTTTCTTCAGGTCTCTGACTGACCTATCAAAAGATTGCAGAATGAACAGGACTACCATAACAAAATACAGGAAAATTCTAATTGATGATAAATGGATTAAAACCTGGCAAATGCACTGGATTGATAATGAGACAAAAAAGAAGAGTGAGAAGAAAATTACAGCCTACAGAGTACTCAGGTAGGTATTTTGCAGTGTACAAAATAAGTACTCAGCCCAAAGTACTCACATAGGAACTGTAAGTAATAATAGACATATCTTTATATAAGAACAGACCGGAACGAAAATTTAGTAAATAACATACCGCGAAGAAAAATCGCGGGACTCTAAAGGGTTTTATGATTAAATTGCATCAAGGTGATTGTTTAGAAATAATGAAGACCATGCCAGACAACAGCGTTTCATCAATTGTGACTGATCCACCTTATGGACTAAAATTTATGTCTAAAAAATGGGATTACGATGTTCCAAGCGTTGAGATCTGGAAAGAAGCGTTGAGAGTGTTGAAACCGGGCGGGGTTGCTTTGATATTTGCAGGTAGCAGGACACAGCATCGAATGGCTGTAAATGTTGAGGATGCCGGGTTTTTTATCCGTGATACGATTATGTGGATATATGGGTCGGGGTTTCCAAAATCTCAGGATATTTCTAAACAGATTGATAAAAAAGCGGGTGCTAAACGTGAAGTAGTAGGAAAAAATCCACATCACAGGCCAAGCCATTTGGACTCAAATAATAAATGGAGGCAAAAAGAATGCAGAGAAGCTTCTCCAATTACAAGCCCAAATATCACAACACCAGCAACACCAGCCGCTAAACTCTGGAACGGATACGGCACCGCATTAAAACCAGCATATGAACCGATAATCGTCGCAATGAAACCAAATGACGGCACATTTGTAAATAATGCATTGAAACACGGGGTTGCAGGTATTAATATTGATGGGTGTCGGGTTGATACCAGAGGGGACAAAACAAACGAAAGAAGCTGCACAAGAAAAAGGAGTACGGTCGCTTTGCCGGGTGTTAGGGGAACAGTAGAGCAAGAGGGGTTTGCATATCATAATTCCGGAAGATTCCCAGCAAACATAATTCACGACGGCAGCGAAGAGGTAACAACCGGCATGGGAGACTCCGCCCGCTTTTTCTATTGTGCAAAAGCCAGCAAAAAAGAACGCGGAGAAGGTAATGTGCATCCAACGGTCAAACCGCTTGCACTCGCACGTTATTTAATTAAACTTGTAAAGATGCCAGAAAATACAATTATACTGGATTGTTTTATGGGTTCTGGAACATTTGGAGAAGCATCAGAACTTGAGGGGGTGGATTTCATCGGAATAGAAAAAGATCCAGAGTATTTTAAAATTGCAGAGGATAGGATTAACTCAGTGGATAAAAATGACTAAACTAATTCTAAAAGAAGGGAAATTCAAGAAAGGTAAATTCGTCTCAAACAAAAAACCGGGTGATATATTCTACAAGAACGGATTCCAGCACACGAAACGCCGATCAAAGAAAACCTTCCTGAAAAATGGGATTACTTACTGTAATTGCTCAGATTGCGGAGATGAATACAGATATAATCAAAGATCGAGAACTCCCTATTGTGATGATTGCAGGCGGTCGCGAGGTCTTAGGTATTACTACAATTCGAAGTTAATCAAAGAGCAGGTTGAAATAATGGAACTTGCGGAAACAATGTGGAGCGCATAGTGAATACTTCAACAATAGTTGTCTTCATGGTATACTTCGCAGCAACATCATTATTACAATTTTGGATTAATATCCCGTATTCGTTGAGAGCACACGAGCAAGAAATATTAGATTTAGTAACCGATATTAACGATGAAAATATTTACAATGCTCTGCTTTATTCAGAAAATAGAAAAGAATTAGCAGAAAATTTTCACAACGCTATTAATGAACGCGTTAGAAAAACAGTAGAAACGGAAGATGCCAAAAAGGAAATCTTATGAGCTGTAATGGTGTAATGTATATACCAAGAGAAAAATATGAAACCAGGGGCAACCGAGCTTGCGGTAGACAGTGGAATCTTGATGGAAAAATGGTCACAATGATAGAAATCTGCAAACTGTCTGGAGCTTCGGAAAATACTGCAAGAAAACATATTGTGCTTTCGAATAAAACGGCCAAAGAATTTATTAAATTTTGGAAAAAAAGGAAGAAATGAAAACAATTATCGCAGTAGTGTTTATCTTAATAAGTTCAGTTTGCTACGGCCAAGATGAAGACTACAGGAGAGTGCTTTCCGAGAACCCAAATCCGTACTTTGCAGTTGTGAGCGAGCACTGTATTAACGGTGAAATGTATATCATTACATGGTCTTATGCCGATGGCAAAAAGCGGGTGTCAAAAATCATGGTAGGCGATTTCATGCATTTGAGCCCGGTAAAATGCAATCCTGTGAAAAAATAAATTGAGTAGTTTTTGACATCACTGTATAGTTTTAAGGTATAATAGAACAAAAAGAGGATAAAAAAACACCGTTAAAGCCTCCCGCTTATACCATTAAACAGGACACATTGAGAAAAAACCGGAGTAAACCGATATTACCAATAAAGTTGACAGTCCGTTAATTATCAACATTATCAGTTTAGCTTTCTCTAAATAAATCAAACTTATTTAGAGAAAAATAGTCAATAATAACAGTCCAAAGTAAAATAGTGATAATAAAACTTGACAGTCTGTAAAGAATTAGAGATACTGTACTTAGGTTAAAGCAATAAAGCGGAAAACCTAAACAGAAACTCAAACGGAGAACAAAATGACTGAAAAATTATTTACAACTGAAAATGTTGGAGACTGGAACGGACAAGAAGAGCTAGTTTGTGATGAATTGAACAAGATGTTTTTCAAAAATGATGAAATGTTACTTGATAATGAATACCAATTAGCAAATGGGGATGTATTTTCCTGGGAAGAGATTTGTAATAACCACGAAGATTATTTGACTGAAATATTGGTTGAGAAAATCAAAGCAGCTCAAACTTGCTTATGATTAAAAGAATAAAAAAAACTCTCGGTTTAAAAACGAACCGGGAGCTTTCAAAACTTCTTAAGATCCATGAATCTCAGATAACCAGATGGAGTAAGACGGGGTTTCACGGATCTACTGAAAAACTTTTAAACATACTGTTGAGCGAGATTGAAAAATGACTAAATCCACAGTTGATATTGAACCAGGAGCATTCAACACATTCACGAAGCATGTATTAAAATCTAAAAAGAAGATACTCAAGGCAGATCCACTGGAATCAGTAGAAAGACTAATAGGACCAGTTGAAAAAGGAATGAATATATTTTTCTTTAATTCTGGTCAATTCTCCCTGAGTGACGTTATTGAGCATGTTCTAAAAAGCATAGGTCCTGCTGATTTATACTTATCAACATGGACCGCAAGTCAGGACGGCCTCGAAAAGGCTTTTATGTTTCTGCAAAACAAAATGATAAAGAGTGTAAAATTCATGGTTGACAGAGGATTTAAGCAGTTCAAAGGAAAACCTTACAAATACCTGTTTGATAATTTTGGGCCTGACTGCATACGGACCACCAGAATTCATGCTAAGTTTGTTGTATTACAAAATGATGACTTCAATATTGTGATCAGAACCAGCGCGAATCTTAACAGAAACAGGAGACTTGAGAATTTTGAGCTGACTGATGATTTAGAGTTTGCTGAATTTTTCAAACAGTTCTTTGATGAAGCATGGAGCCAGATAAGAGTAACTGACAATTTCGAACTCGCCTCTTCTCAAAAACTCGAGCCTGTTTTAGATAAAATGAAAGGAAATCAGCAAGCAACTTTTGGCGACTTTGAAATGGATTATAATTTTGGCTAAGAAAAAAGTTACGCAGGATACATGGTCGCAAATAAGGGGTAAGTATGTCGCAGGCAGCGACCCAATTTATAAAATCGCCCAACAGCATGAAATTAATAAGAAAACTATTGAGCGACGAGCAAAAAAAGAAAATTGGATTTATGGATCAAAAAAAATAAATGTCTCAGAAGCCATCGAGAGTGCGACAATAGAGACACTCATCCAAAATGGCACTGATAAGAGCGTAATATTGACCGAAACATTCTTAAGAGACGCGGCAAATATCAGGGGCGTCACCATGGCGATAATGGGCGCAATGGCAAAAGAATTAAAAAAGTGCGGTGGGAACATAGCAACCGCTGAGGCTAATAGACTGGTCACATGTCAAAAGGTCAGTGAAGTAGCCAGCAAGACTATATCGAATCTATACACATCGACTAGAAAAGCGCTTGGCATGGACCGAGAAGAGGAGCTTAAAAAGACTTTGATCAAAGTCGATATTACGGACGGATTAACACATGAAGAAGTTAAGGCGAAAATCAAAGAACTGAGCGAGTGTGGCGATGCTGATTACTAGCGGACGACGTGTCGTGATAGTTAGCTTTCCTCACTCGTTTAAATATGGATACGGCTATGCTTAAAACAATCATGAAACCATTTTGTAGTCAAGGTCTGCACGCATGGGGCAAAAGTTTAATAACCGGTTTTACACACAGTGGTTATGCAATTGGAAGATGCAAGTTTTGTGGTTGCCCGATGGTAAACTATGAAATAAAATGCACTAAGTATGTTATCAAAACACTTAGTGGGGTGTATGAATCTAAAATTAAAGAACTTGGAGGGTAGAATGGCAGGTATGAGATCAAAGGCAGGAAAAGCTTTATTATTTGGCGTTTGAGTTAGAAAGTGAATAATAACAAAATACAAACAAATCACTGTTTTCAGGAAAACCGCATAATGGCTGATTTCGAAAAACAAAAAGAACTTCTAAAAATGCTAAGGATCAGAAAAATCCTGAAAGCAAGGGAATCATTCTGGGAATTCTGCAAACTTGAAGCGCCTGATTATTACATTGAACATCGTACTCATTTAGTAATCAATTGCCTTTTCCTGGAAGCATTCTACTACAAAACACCGCGATCTTATATTTCACCATACCGGCACACAAAAAGGATCCGAAACGGGGATACTGACGATCCCAAAAAAGACCCAGTTCAATATGAGATCCAAGGAAACAAAACCATTTTCACTTGTGATCTAGTCTTAGAGGATGAGTCGTACGGTGATACCGTAAACCAGAACGAACCTCCCAGGCACGGCAAATCAAGAACCCTGTTTTTATACACAGCTTGGAGATACGGGAAAGATGTTGCAACCATGGTTATGACCGTTTGCCACAAAAAAGACCTGGCTATTGAATTTTCAACTTACACCAGGGACACCATCGAAGAACAAAAAACTCATGCAGTTGATATAATCTACAACGATGTTTTCCCAAATTCAGTCTTACAATACGGGAATAAATCCAAAGGCAAGTGGTCACTAGAAGGACGGTTTCATTCTTATAAAGGGTGCGGAATTCTAGCAGGTGAGGCCGGAATGGGAAGTAATCTTCTGATCTATGACGATACTGTCAAGGGATCAATCGAGGCATTCAACCCGGATCATCTTGAAAAAGTAATTTCTTCAGCAAAAAATAACTACTATCAGCGATTAGAAAAGGGCGGGGATGTCATAATCAATGCAACCCGCTGGTCAGTAAATGATCAATCCGGGGATGCCCTAGCAGGTCCAAACGGACATAAAATTAAAACCTTGATCATGGAAGCTTGGACCGAAGAGCAGGGCATGTTATGTGATGATTTCTTAGATAGAGACAGATATCTTTATCTTGAGTCTGAACTCGATGAAATGATCTTTCAGGCGAATTACCATCAACGTCCTCCTGACATGAAGGGTAAAATGTATAAACAATTCCTTGAATATGAGGAACTGCCGGTCATGAAAGAATACATTTTCAGGGGGGATACTGCTGACGAGGGTGATGACTTTTTGTGTGTGATCGTTGCTGGAATTTCAATGATGGACGAACCTTACCTGCTAGATGTTTATTACACGGATGCCGGCCAAGAAGTAACGATCCCCGAAACCGCTGAATTATTAGTCAAAAATAAGTTGAAGTATGACTTCATTTCTGGTAAGATTGAACATAACAACGGAGGAGGAGGCTTTGCAAGAGAAGTCAGTAAAATAATTGAAACTGATACCGGCGAAGGGCTGACAGAAATAGGAACGGTTCCCACGAAACGAATTGATATTTCAACATTCACTCAGACGAAAAACAAACTTGCTCGAATCAATTCAGCTTCCAGATTCATACAAAAACATGTATTTTATCCTGTTGGCTGGAAACAGCGTTGGCCTAAATTTGCTAAACATATGGATCAATTCATGCGAGATGGAAAGAATCAGGTAGACGATGCGCCGGACACCTTGACAATGATTGCCGAAGCGGTAGAGGACAGATTTCCGACTTATGAAGAGATGATCGAGTCTGTAACCGCTACACGGTCAAGGCATATCAATAAACCTCATTTTGGATAAACTTTTTGACAGCAATGTCGAATCTAATGCTAGAATAGGGTATAACATTTAAATCTATCGGGGAGGAAATTATGAAACAACTATATAATACGAAAGAAAAAAGAACAATCGCTCGCCTCTTCCTTTGGTTCCTTCTGATCTCTGGGAATGTGCATTTTTATTACATCCAAAAAATAGCATGGGCCGCTGAATCAGACTCACGAACTGAGACACTCGCATTCGTGATTTTTCTAAGTGCATTCGCTTTTATGTCACTCTTGACTTGGCAGAAATGGGACGGATTCAAGCAAGGAATAGGACTAAGATATTTCTTTTCATTTGGACTCGCTGTTTTATCGTATGTTGTATTTTACCCGGCTTACTTCAATGCTTTCAACGCAGTTGAGGAGATAACATCAATCTACACTTTATCCGGTCATCCGGTGGTACTAACAGGGTATGCAATCCTTGCTTCAATCGCTGCATTCTGGACCTTTACGGGGATGTTCCCCACGGAAGCCTGGGACATTTTGAAAGGCAGAGAAAAGAAAAACCGGTTTGTAAGCGGGATACATGCAATATCAAACAGTATCAGGATCTGGGCTGAATCAAAAGCAGGGAGGAGAGTTAAGTCTGTCGAAAACGATAAAAGCAAGATACTTTCCATGAATCAGGACTTAGACAAGGTTATAAAAAGATGATAAGCATTTTAGTTGCTGCTTCGATAGTGGGTATAATTTTTGTTGTTGTTGTAATCTTAGAAGTATTCATTTGTCCATACATTACGGCCAATAAATGAGTGATTTTAAAAAGCATAATTGGTTCGCAGTCGGAGCAAGCGCACTTGTTTTGATAGCAACTTTGGCAGCTGGATCAAAATTTGAAGTCTCATTGATTCTATCGGTTGCTGTATATCTAGGGGCAAACTTTCCAGATCTCGACACGGCCTCAACACCTTCAAAATGGGCTGCTAGATTCGCCTTGGTTTCATCTGCTTATTTTATTTATGTTGAAGAACCGATTTATGGTCTGATTGTATGCATGATTTACATATCACCAAAAGTAAGTAAACACCGGGGGTGGACCCATAAATTCAGCACGCCCGTTTTAATCACAGCCACGGTTTTAATTATATTCAGAGAATACACTTTAATTGCAGTCGCCTTTTCCGTTGGACTTTTGGCACACTACGCACTTGACAGACTAAACCCGTTTGAGTTTAAAAACTGGATATGAACATTATAGACCGATGGCATTTAAGAGCAGTAACGAATATATTCAAAGAAAAAGGCGGGAAACCTTTTCCAAGAAATGATGACCTTTTCACGGTCAGCTCTGTCACTGACGAACAGAAACTCGAAGGATATTCAAGTCTACCATTGATCAAGGCCGTTGTTAACCTTGTCGCATTGATCACCCATGGTCAAGGTTTCACTGTAAAATCTGACACTCTGCAAGACAATAACGATGCACTCCTAAAAACCACTACAAATGATTTCACAATGGCAGACAGACAGATTTCTTTGACTGCCATAGTTGACATTTTGGTTGAATTTGATTCGTCCAAAGGAACAACCGTTTTAAAGCCTATCCCCCTCTCACATGTAATGGCAAGGCCAGACCATATCAATGACTCGTATGTTTTAGAATGGGAATCTGAAAGCTCTGTTGTCGATAAAACGAATGGAGAAATAACCGAACAGCAGAACACCATCAAACAAGTTTACAACAAAAAAGAAATCATCACTTATATCGACGGTAAAATAATTCCAGAATATTCTTATCCAAATACGATAGGCATTCAAAGAATAGTCACTATTAATATTCAAGAACTCCCTGGCAGAAACGATCCAATGATTGGGGTACTTGAATATAATATCTCAACTCTCTACAAACAAGCTCTTAACGCACTGGGAGCCGTAGTCAAAATAACAGGTGAGCCGGATAAATTTGCAACAGGGGCATATAAAGTGCCCAAGGACGGCATTGAAGTTGTAAAAGACAGTGAAGGAAATGGATCAACAATTAGTATTCCACAATTCATGTTTGAAGATGCCAACGCCAAATATGGATGGACTGAACCTCCCAAAGGAATCCCCGAAATTATAAAATTCTTAGAGGTCCTATTCTGGTTATTTCTTGAGCAAACAGGAACTCCAGAGGGAACGTTATCAACAGTTACCGGGATGAATTCAACCGCCAATCAACTACAGGTATTCATCCGGACAATCGTAGCAAGACAGGGAGCGCAAACAGAAGGACTCAAAGAAATAATGGCAGCCTTGGAAGCCGTCAACAATCTAAATTCTATCGACAAAGTTGACTTGTCAGGTGACATCGAATGGCCTGAAGCCTTTCCAGATACCGCCACAATCAAAGAAATAGTTATTGCACTAATGCAGGATACTGGGTTAAGCACTGAAACGAAATTAGAAACAATCAGGAATAAATATATTGATGATCTTCCAGAATGGGAAGTTGAGTCAAAAAGAATCGATGGTCAAAGAACAGCTGAGTTTAAATCTGAATTAAATGCTCATCATGAAGATGGTGACGAAATAGAATAGGGTACAATGGATATTTATTCAATAAAAAACACTCCGATAGCCAGGTCATATTTTCCAATAGATAAGGATGTTATTCTGGAAATGTTTAGCGATGCAGGGGCCGAAATACCTCTTGATTCGACTGTTGAATTCACGGGAAACACTACAAACGGGTCGTTAATCATTTCAAGTATTGCAGACACAACCCTTTTATTAGTCGGTCAAGTAATCGAAGGGGTAGGAATTCCAATAGGGTCAAAAATTGGGGATAAGTCAGCGAGCACAATCACACTTGATAAACTGGCTACTGCATCAGATACAATCGTTTCATTGACCGCTTTTACATTGGCAACACCTGGAGCAATTGACACGAATATTTATACTTGGAGTTTTGCAAATATAACCAGCCAACCAGAATCAGAATTGACAGGTTACTGGAAAATGCGAACCTCTGACGCTAGTAGCGACCCATTAAGATCGGGTTTTCAGTGGGGCGGGTGGGTTGATAAAGCAGGTCCAACAGTATTGCCTTTCTCAACTAATCTCACTCAGGCAATACCCAGGGTAAAGGGGGATAATATTGATTTCATATTCGATTTTCAAGAAGACGTCACCGGCTGGCAATTCATGTTCGTCTTAGTGGATCCCAATGGAACTTTTGAACTTAAAAAAGGGTCGGCGAATGTTTCAGGTGGATCCAGTTCACAAATATCTGTCGAAGCATCAGAAACATTTTCCAGAGTAATTCCCAGAATATTAAAAGATGAAACAGAAGATTTTGCTGGAACAGATGGAAATTATGAGTTACAATATATTACATCAGACGATAAAAAAGAAACTGTACCGGGTGTAATTGTTTTCAAGGATGAGCTTATCCCGTCTGATTGGGCGATTCCATAAATTAAATCTATCGGGGGATTAGATGAGATATGTAGAAAGGCGGAAAGAAGTTGAGGTTGTATTTTTTCATGATTTTGTTAAATACGGAAAGGAACATAGTGAAAATGTCGTTGACGGGATACCTTGGCATTTTGACTACAAGGGCAATGCAGTTTCTCACGAAAATGATGATTGTTACCTGATCACAACAATTGATGATATGTTAAGTTTTGAATCTGACAGTGTCTTATTGATTGGCGTAAATAATAAATTATCTGTGATTAAGAAAGATGTTCTGGATGATCTTTACCAAATGATTTTACAATGAAACCCCACATCAACCTAGATTCTTCAGCAATCCACATCAAACGCGCCGGGATTGCTCAAAACAAACTCGCAGCACTGACAATCCACGACGCCAAAAAATTAGTTGAGCCCCACATAAAAGCGGTCAAAAAGAACATTCTTTCACAATTAAAAGTCAGAGAACTTGACAGGAAAGCTGGGAAAACGGGATCTCAAGCAGTCTATTACAAACTCAAACAGATCGATCAAGTCCTTGAAAACGATTGGCCTTCAATAACTAAATCAGTAATAAATACAGCAGCAAAGGACATTCCGGTCGGAATTGAATCCGGTTTCAGCTTAGTAAATTCTGAACTCGGTACAGCATATAAAACGCCTCTGGTTTCAGCTGCATTTGCTCAATCAGTTGATTTAGTTGTCAAGACAGCAGCCAAAGTGCACATCAAAGTAATCAGGGCCGAAATAGTTCAAGGGATGATTGCTAATGATGATTTTGCCAGATCAGCCTCAAGGATAGCTCAATTTTTCGACAAAGGGAAAGGGACAGGGACTTATAAAAGCCCTTTTTCAAATGCTGCCAGGGTTATCCGGACTGAAACTCAATTAGCACATGTGAGATCGAAAGTCGCGCTATATGAGAATGAGGGTTATACTCGGGTTTTGATTGTCAATGGTAAAACTGGTTGTCCTATTTGTGCTCCTCATATTGGGGAGATTTACTGGATTGACATAGGGCCACATGCCGTGTATCATCCTCATTGTGGGTGTTCAGAAGTGGCGTATGACAGGAAGAAGAGAGATGGGTTTGTTCAGTCAGAGCAGTTTCCTGAAAGCCATAAATTTACTGTAGAACGTGAAACTCAATTTCAAAAAGCTCCTGAAAAATAAAATGTTTAAAAATATAATAAAGAGCGAATCAATAAGAATTAAGTCGAAGCATAGGAAAGTAGACCCATGGATATTGTCTTTGAATAAAGAAGTTGCGAAATTAAAAAATGCTCACAAATCTTCGCTATCTCCGTCTAAAAAATCAATAAGAATTTGCAAAACTTGGAAAGAGTTTCTTATCATAAATTATAGGAATACTGTTTCAAAGGTGAGGCAGTACAACGCAAGGCACAACTCAGAATCATTAGAAGAAAGGTGGTGTTTTTCTATTTTAAGATCTCACAATATAATAAGGATGTGGTACAATCACAGAAGTATTAATATTGAATCAAAAAACACTTTTCTATACAATGATTCAAATCGGGAATGGCAAGATTTACTTGAGAAGTCTCACACGTTACTTGTTAAGAAGAAATACAACACCGGATGGAAAAAGTTATTAACCAATAATGCAACGTATATCAGGAAATCAACGAATAGAAGCAATGGAAGCGGTCACAAGAGATTTTTACCTGTAAATAATTGGTTTGAAAACCTGAGGAAGCAAAGAGACCGTTTAAAAGTAAAAGAATCAACTTTCAATAAAGATTGGTCAAGATTATTCAGGATGACTATCACGTCTTTACATAATAGACTTTATGAAAAAATAGGAAAACAAAATGCCTGAAAAAAATGGTAAGGTTGCGGGGATAACACAACTTAGAGAAATATTGGAAGATCAAAGTTATAAATGCGCTTTAACTGGTGATGAATTGACGCCAGAGACAACAGCATTTGATCATATAATCCCGTTGGGTCAAGGCGGTTCATCAGAAAAGGAAAACTTGCACGCAGTTATCAAACAAGCAAATGTTTCAAAATCTGATATGAGTATGCAGGAATACGTTGATATTTGCGCGAAGGTAATCGCTCACGTTGGTAATAAATACGGCTACCAGTTAAAATAATATGTTATATGAATCCACTCAATTAGGACTAGCAGACAGCAGCGTTTCAGACATCATAGAGCAAGTCATAGGCCTATCAAGCAGCTTAACATCTGCCTTAGGTGTAGCCGCTGACGCTCTTGAAGTCCTTGACGCTTTTCTGATAGGTAACGCTGAACCTTTCGCAGTAGCAGCCCAAGCAATAATTGATGAGATAGACAACATCCGAGAGGACTTATTCGAATCTGGAATCAAGATAAAAGTAATCGACCCGTTCAAATATGGGCAAAATACACGGACCAAAGTAAAACAAACTCTCTTAGGCCAGCTAGTAGTCGATGAAGCTCAGAACCCATCACAATTATCAAACTGGACAGATAAGCAAGTTTTAACAATTGGCAATTCAAAATTATCTCCATCATTATCATTCGGTCAGGCAAACAATATTTTGATGTCAACGATCACGAATCCTGGAAAAAACGCTCCAACATATTCAGGACCTGTCGAGGCAATCAATATAGTTTTCGCAGCTCCCTCCCCTTCTCAATTATTACCAACATTGAATTCATTTTCAGCAATCTTTAAATTCCCGGAGCTGGAAAGAATCAAACGAAAAATGGGCGCAATATTAGCAAAGCAAGGCGTATATCTAACTTGGAAAACAAACGGGGATGAGATTGGATTTAAGATTTACAAATCAAGTGTCAGGATAGCAGTATTAGAACCCAGGAGACGATCGTATCATGACAATACCGTATTAGCTAAAATGGTAAAATCCGATTATGAGGTCACGGCCTTGACCGTAGTCGATGGGGTTGAAATAGAAACAAGTATTGATTTTGGATTTTCTCAGATTGCAGACGAATCTGTATTTAGTAATAAAGATGATTGGGAATCAGTAACACCTTTGCAATTAATACCTGGATCCACTCAGGCCAACGATATATTAAAACAGGCAATCTTTGACTTAGGAGTCTACGCCAAAGCGGCTGAGGGTGGAATATCTGCAGCAAGTGAGGCGATCCAAGGAAAGATAAGCCAGATAAACGCCTTTTCTGAAAAATATAATAATCTTTTGGGTATTATCGCGAACGGTGCGGCGTCGGGTTGTTACATAGGCCAATATTCTGGAAGTACGGGAGTTGATGACTTAGTTTTAGATATGTCGAAATCTTCAGGGGTCCCAGTTGGCTTTAATTTTTGCGTTATAGTATCATTTGTTGGTGGGACGGCTTCACTTGATGGACTTAAAACTTTACTTGGATTGTAAATGAGAAAATCAAAGGCTGAAAAAATATGTCATTCAAGGAGTGTCCGCAGAAATGGGAAGGCGAAACTTTTAAGAATCCCGGAAGATTTATTTAATTCAGAAAAAGATATTTTAGAACTGCGAGATCAAGTAAAACCTAAAAGGAACAATGGAAATTAAAATAGGATCTGTAATCCTGAATCAACAAACAATCAACACACCTTTCAAATGTAGTTGCAGCGGTCCGAACAATACAAAGCCGTTAAATCCAAATGAGCCGACTTCAGGACAAACACAAAATGGTGTAATGCCTAACACTCTGACAATTACATTTTCAGTACCTCCTGAAAAAGGCAGTATAATTGAAGAAATTGAAGATTTAAGGCAGGCAGATGAAACAATTGATATTTCATCAGACATAGATTTTCATAGATCAATAAAATTCAGGAAAGTCAGGACTGTTAAAATAGTATCGTTTTTGACTTCAGATTCATTGGGTCCGAACGCACAGGAAACACCTTGCACACTTGTATTATTACAGCAGAATTCCCCGGCAGAATTAGCAGACATATCAACTGATGAAAATATCTCAACAACTCCATCAGATCCAGCATCAGGCTTTTCAATAGCTGAGACAATCGCTTATCAATCAAGCAAGCAGAAAGAAACAGCGGGGTTATTTCTAGGATGATCATTGAGAGACAAAAAGAGTTTCAAGAAGCTTATGCCAGCGGAAAACTTGAAATGGAAGATGATTTCTATCGGTACCAGCTTGGCTATAGATATAAGGGTAAGCTTTATATTAAAATTTATGAACGCAAAAACAAAAGACCTGATCTCTTAAACTGGGATGATAACCAGTGGTACGGTTATATAAGTGCATTAAAAAGGCTTTATAGTGATACATAAAAAACTAGCCATAAGCGGTCAAATAATTGAAAGCCTGGATTGGACAATATTTCTGCAAGGCGGTGAAACTCTGCAACCTCATATTGCTCAATTTCAATTAAAAGAACCAATTGAAAAAGGGGTTCATGAAGTCCGTTTCTTCGCATCGACTGACGATAGTTCAGCAATACAGAACTTCGTAGGATTCGCAAAAACTCAGGAACAAAAAGATGATAGATGGATACTTACTTGTCATTCAATGGCATCCTTGGCAGTTCAGAGAATACCAGAAGGAACGAACATAAGACAGAATCTTGATTCAAGAGAATATAAAAAACCGGCTGGTGTTAGCCTAAAAGAAGCGTTCGCAGAGTATTCAAAGACTAATCACATGAATTTTGTTCTCCCTTATTCGCCTGCATGGGGTCATTATGTTAATATAAAAAGACAAAATATAATAATGGACCCACGAACCGGTTTTGACATCGGCAAACAGTTTGAAATGCGGCAACCTTTTTGGGTAGAATTGCCAACAGGAGAACTCAGGTTTTCAGATTGGCCCGATGGAATCCACGCTGAAACTGAAGCAATGGATATGTCACGAACCGGAACATTTAACGAAAAACGAAATGAGATAACGGGTCAATGGGTGAATGGAATTTGGCCGGGTGCTATGATCAATAACCGGAAAGATAGCGAAGGTAGGCCAAATGCTTATTATGCTAAGATCATCAAAATAACATCTGATGAAAAGATGAAAATATTTTTGAAAGAGGTTAAATTATGAAAGTTTTTTTGGGGGGAACATGCAATGAATCAACATGGCGCGAAGTACTGATTGCAATGTTAGAGATAGATTACTTCAACCCAGTTGTCAAGGACTGGACAGTAGGATGCCAAGCGGAAGAAATCAAACAGCGTGAAGAGTGCGATATGGTTCTATATGTTATCACGTCAGAAATGCTTGGTGTTTACTCAATAGCGGAAGTGGTAGACGATTCCAATAAAAGACCTGCCAAGACAGTATTTTGTTTTATCCGCGAAGGCCTAAATAAAAGTCAGATAAAAAGCCTAGAGGCTGTAGGCAGGATGGTAGAATCAAACGGTGGCAAGTTGTGTGAGAATCTTAAACATGTGTCTAACTTCTTAAACAACAATAGATGAAACTTGCCAGAGTAACAAAAGTATACAGAGATTCAAGCCAAGAAAGAACCGCGACTGAATACAACGGATCGTATGCAGTAGACGTGACTATCCTTGATTCAAAACTGGCTGATACTGATGAGTCAATCAGCTCTGTATTTCTGACAATGCAAACAGAGGATGACTATTCTTATCCGGATGAAGGGTCAATTGTCGGGATAGATATTTATGAAGGAACGAGTATTTATTTTGTTGACCACATAACACCTTTTGGAAAATTGGTCCCTGGATTACAAGCAGGACAAAGACAAATCGGTGATGAGCAATCCCGTATTGCAATCGATACTGATCAATCAAGTATTGAAATTGAAGCCGATAATGTCAGGATCGAAGGTGATGAATTCAAGAACACAGCCAGCTCTCAAGAAAATATTACAGATCAGTATGGGGTAGAATCTGGGTTTTTGATAAATCTTGCTTCAAAAGGTGACATAAATTTAGGCGCTCTCGGTATTATGAATTTTCAAGCTGGGAGATTCTCGATAACTGGAACCGAAAACAGCACAATCACAGCAGTGCAGGCTTTGAATATAGTTACCGGGTTAGTATTCCAGATCGTTACAGGTGGTAATTTCTCGGTAGTTTCCCAGCTCGGAAGTGTTGAAGTTGGAAACTTAATCGGCAAAACAGGCGTTGATGCAACAGGCCTTTTGGTAGCCGAAAACTTGACAACCGATTTAAAAACAATTGTTAGCGGTATTATTGATGAAGTAAGCAAAATAATTGTAGCAAACGGAACAGGGCCGGACGCTGGGGCGCTGACATTACTTAAATCACAAATGGCACTACTATATAAATAATTATGGCACTAGACAAGACATCTCTTAAATCAGGAATCCTAACAATCCTGCAAAATAGTGGCGGCGGTAAATCAGCGGAACAAGCTCAAGAGGATTTTGCAGATCAAATGTCAACATTAATTGATACTTTTGTAAGATCAGGAGCAGTCAACTCAGGGATTATTGTGCAGGTAAACACGGGCACAGGAACCGGGGCAACAACAGGACCAGGAACAATATCATGAAAAAATTAATCTACATTGCAATCATTGTTTTTCTTCTCCTTGCCTACAAAGAATCTCAGGCGTACACTCCTGATCAATGGGTCGAACTTTATCAAAGAGATTGTAAGGAAGTCTCTGAAATAATGGTATGCAAACAAAAACTTGAAGAGTCACTTTCCAGAGCTTTCTCGAATCGGTTGATGATCCTTTATTACCTTAAAAAACATGATATCCCTTCGTGGATCGCAACCATCCCAGTAATAGAATCAGAATATAAAATTGGTGCAATTTCGAAATCGGGAGCCGTTGGACTTTGGCAATTTATGCCAGCAACCGCCAAAGAATTCGGATTAACTGACAGATCAAATCCAGTTGAATCGACAAAAGCCGCATGTCTTTATCTTAATTCTTTACACGAAAAATACAATAATTGGGAATTAGCATTGATGGCATATAATGCAGGTGAGCCAAGGATTGACAATTTCTTGAATAAAAAAGGTAAGCCGCTTAAGTTTGAAACTCTGAATTATTACCCGCAAATCATGGCATTGCAAAGAATTATTGAAGATATAACGACCGGGTCAAATTTTTACGGATTTAGTCCAAAGCCAACAAAGACGCACTTTAAGAGGTATTTAGTCTATACAATGTTTTTGAAGTAAACGAACATTTTGACATTTAAACGCTATCTGTAGTTATAATAAGACTCAAACATCAATTAGAGACGGAATGGAAAAAGAATCATTAAATGAAGCGAATCTTTCTAATATATGCCTTTTTGATCGTGGTCAGTCTATAGAAAAAGCTGAATCCGCGAAAATAAAAGAGATTGTTTCAAATCTTGGCTTTGATGAAAAAGCCGCAAATCGTCTGATAAAATTGATGTCGGTAAATGAGGATAATTATATATTTACCACAGCAGGATTGACGGCAATTGATGGAAAAGTTGATAAGAAACTTTATTCAAAACTCTTACAACCTGGGAATTGGGACAGAACCAGATTGCAGGTTACTTCAAAAGCCGTTAAAACTCTCCCGGCTGTACTTAATAGCGGGGGAAAACTTGGTGCCGAAGGTCATCGGGACTCTTACACCGGCTTCACTCAAGGTAAAAAAATACTTTGGTTGGGCGGGAAGTACGAAGGCGGAAGCGCTTATTTTCTTGGCTACAGTTATGACGCTGAACTTTCAAAGGACATGGAAAACGCTGCAATTATCAACAGTCCTTATTCGTTCAGTCTTTATAATTTAAGGCCAAAATTAAACACTCAAACAGAGCGCACGTTTGTAGATAATACAGACAAAATGCCCTATATATCGCTAAGTGTGCCGTTGACCTTTGATCGCTTGGACATTATCGATCCTGATAAGCAAGCTGATAAAGGGGCTGTACAAAAAAACGGAACTCAACTCAATGAATCCGAAGAAGAGGAGAACGAATTGGAACCGATTACAAAAGAAGAAGTCGCCGAAATGTTAAGTTTGTCAGCTAAAACGACAAATGAATCAATTTTGGCATTGTCTGAGGCCGTCGCAAAGATAGCTGAAGTCAACGAAGAAACTCCAGAGCAAGAATGGCAGAAAGAAATGAAAACTGTTCTGTCTGCATATAAAACCGTCAAAATCGAATCCGCAAACTTGGGTGAAGGTGTAAAAGCCGAAGATGTTATTTCTTTGATCCCAGGCGAAACAAAGGAAGCGATTGACGAACAGGTTTTAGCTCTTCAAAAAATGCGCGAAACTCACAGCCCTGTTAATTTGGGAACTGGAAATCAAACCCCAACTGATGAGGAAATATAATGGTAGACAAAATTTATGCTCATGATGGTATTGATTGGGGCAATGTTCGTATGCTTGAACATTTGGTTGCAACAGCGGCGGTTGAAAACAACGAAGTTATCTCTTGGTCAACCACAAATGACCGCACGATTTACGGCGTCTGTGATAGAAATGCCGCAATTGGTGAAGAGTTTAATCTCGCGATTGAATGCGCGGTCTATATCGATAAAGAGGCAGTCGCCCTGAAAGCAGGTGACAGTTTTCAAAGACATGCCACGAACGCAACCGTTACCACATTGGCAGCGGGCGCATACATGGGGTACGTGTTAAAACCAGCTGCATCAGATGACGCGGCTGCAAAGGTTGCTTTTGGCGCCGAATCTCCTGCAAGGAAGGGAGCCGTTGGTGATGTTGTATCAGCAACAAACATTATTGACGCGACTGACGCAGGTTCAGCACTGACGCAGATCAACGCACTTTTGGCGGTGATGCGGACTCTTGAAATCATCGGGCCTGACGCCACATAAGGAGATATAAAAAATGCATGAACCTACTTTAAATTTTGGAAAACTAAAAGCTCCTGACGGTACGCTGTGGACGCCTCAAAAACTTGATGCGGCGTGTACTGACAAAGCACCTGATGAAAACACTCAAGCAGCAATTGCAAAGTTGATGCGTGGGTTTGATAAAGCTGTTAGGCTCGAAGATGACGGATCAATCAAAAAACTTGACGAAATGTTGGCTCGTTTGTCTGCTGGCGGTTACCGTGAAGATGATTTCTCGGAAACGTTTGACGCTCTTCAACATATGGGCGGTCAAGTAGAAAAATTTGCACTTTACAAACTGGATGTTGATTTGGCATGTTTTCAGGCATTCGATCAAATCAAAATGAGAACGAACCTTAAAAAGTTCTATTCCATGGATGAGGTTTTCACTGTAGAGGAACTGCTTGAAGATACAAAGTTACCATTCCAACAAAAACAAGGCGAAGAGATCACAGTTTCAACCGTGAATTATGGAACCGCTGCCAAGTTTTCAAAGTTTTTCATTCGAGATAATACCTGGGCTGATGTACCTGCAACTCTGGCAAAAGTCCCTAAATTTCGTCTTGAGCATCTGACTGATCAAATGTGGGCTGCAATCTTTCTTGTTACAAATTACGGAAGACAGTCAAGTATTACTCCTGGAACTCCATATTTAACCGGTATCGATTCAGGCGACACGACCAACGCGCTTAAACGTGATAAACGAATGATTGCGCTGAACGCAGCTTACATGGACATGGTTAGAACTCAGGCGCCGCTCGTCAGAACAGATGGGACCGTTATCAAAGTTCAAGGAGCAACAAAATATTTCACTCCATTTTGGCAACCAAGCGGGGAAGTTCTTATTTTTACAAGTCCAGAAAGAAAAGCGACAATTGAAGGTGATTTGGCGTATTTTAAAAATCCTGACAATTTGGGCGCTGATAATTTTCCGGTTGCGCGTTTCAAAGTTATCGGCACAACCAAAGCTCTGTCTACGTATGATGACTGTATTATGATTCCCCCAAAAGGAACCCATAAATATTTACCATACACGAACATCGCAAGAGGAAAAGATCAGTCAGCAATGACCTTTTCAACTGAGTATGCTTTCGATTGGAGCCACGGACTTGCACATTTTGGTAACATCGCAGCAAAAAAAGTGTTTTCTGGTCGGGTTATTAAATATTTGACTACTGTAGCTTAGTAAAACGGGATTACTAAAATGACACCAGTATCAAAATATCCGCAAAATATCCAGGATAAATACCCTGGGGAAATTGCGGATATATCAAAAAAAGAAACTGACAATCTTCTTAGTCAGAGATACACAGACGACAAAAATCTTGAGGATTATGTTTATAATTATACATGTTATAAACTAAGCCTCAAAGGTTTAACGGAAGCCGAAACGCTTCAGGAAACTGCAAGTGCGGCAGGTGCTAGCACAACAGAACGAGAGCAGTCTGACATGTGGCGAGTACTTCTCAAAAACTATAAAGACGAAATGAACAGGGTTTTCCCTTTTTTGTCTCAAACAACATCAAACGTTAGAACCACACCAGCATTCCAACAATTATGAGGACAATATGTGGGAACTAATTCAAAACTTTTCAATAGTAGGATTGTGGATCGCAAGCGTGACATTCAGAGCGCTTATAATCACTGTTTTATTTGTACTTGCGTATAAATGGGTTTTCAAACCTCAATTTGATGCATGCGATTTTGACGACAGATGGACATGGTGGGGCGCAAGATCCGATCTTAAAGATAAACCTCTTTTTGCTGTGTCTGGGATAATTACTTTCATCATTGGAATTTGGTCTATCAAACTATTATTCATAGCGGTGTTTCTATAATGGATATTACACAACCTCATCAAAACAGAGTAATTGCACAAAAAAAACCAGTTGGACCACTAAAAAAAGTATGGTCGTTTTCGATTGGAGACATCCACGCAACGACTATTTTACCGAAACTTAAAGGGTTTCCTGACATCGTTACAGGCTCAGGACTTGGTGGAGTTTTCGCTATATTAATAGCCGCTGGACTCGATCCGAATAAGATTCTCGAAATCTATAAACAAGAAGGTTACAGAATCGGCAAAGGCAACAAGGAAATTACTCACAAGCAGATTTCTTATTTTATCGCACACGAGGAACTTTTAGGCCGTGACTCTGTCAAAATGCAGATCAAAGATCTAAAATGTGACGTATTCTTTGAGGTTCTGAACGCTACAAACGGGATTCCCGCTGTAATATCTAAAGCAACCTCTCCAGATTTGTTGGTAAAAATTGCTTGTTTGCTTTGTGTTTCTCACCCTGTTTTTTGTGCTAGGACAAAACTTGGTAAATCCAAATCTATTAAATCAGGTGGCTTATCTGAAAGTGGTACTTTTTGGGGTTCTTATGCGGTATATCCGATACCTGATCCTGTTTTACTGCGTAGTCATGGTGGTAACGATTTTCAGTTTGAAACTTTTTATATGCCACATGAGCAATATATTCCTAAAGAGAAAAGAGTAAACAAGCATTCAGGATACCAGATTGATCAGTCTTATTCAGCCAGCGCACAACAGGCAATTGAGACAATGCAAAAAGAACTTGGAGCAAATTACAAATTGACAATTATGAAGCAAGCGCCGTTTGTGATGAATCTTCCAAAAAAAGAAATTGCAAAACTAATCGAATTATCAAAAGGGGCTAAAGATGACAGTCTTATCTCAAGAACCAGTTGAGATAGTAGCAGCTGAAGAGGCTGTTAATTATCCCAAAAAAGACACTTACCAGAATTTCATATTTTCAAAATGGAAAAGAAGTATAATTTTACTCGTTTCTATTTTCATAATTGGTCAATTATTTTCATTTGGGATACACGTATCAATTCAAAAAATTGACATGGATGAAATAGTCGAAAATGTCCTCGGTGAAAATGCTGCTAATATCGTCAGGTGGTTAGGATCTGAAGGACAAGCATGGGGCGTTTTTCTTGAAGAGTCTGGGCTAAAAGACACGGTTTATAGTGCTGTCGGGATGGTGAAAGAAAAAGTTGAGGAAACAATTGACCCATTTGTTTGGTGGGACCCTACCACATGGTAGCGAAACAGCAGCGTCTATTTAGAAAAATGGGGAAACCAAGTAAAATCTACAGGACAAGACCGTCAAACGATGACGTTCCAGGTCTTGCTCTCGGTTCTGCTGAACTGCCGGACGAAGATTTACCAGACGGGTACTTAATCGATGAGGGTAAAGTGATATTTGACACTGATAATAATAAGGCACTTATTGACGCCGAAAGGGAACCTTTTTGGCCTTCCGTAAACCCTTTCCGCGAATACCCAGGCAATTTGATTGTCAAAATAGACGAGTCAGGCGCCGAATATCGAATTGAAACTGTAGCAGATGAGGCGACAATAAAGCCGGCTGTATGGGAATGCACAATTAGCAAGAGATCAACAAGAACGGTAATAAATGGCTAGGGGGGACGTATTTTGGCGCGGGATGGATGAATATAGAGCATCTCTCGTTAAAGCCAGTAAAAAACTACCATTTTATATCGAACGCGAAACAAAGGATTTGGCTTTAACTGCTGAGAGAAAAATGGCTGTTATTATCGGCCAGGTTACAGGAGAAGGAGCAACTGGGGCGACAAGAACGAGTATAAGTTTCGAGATCCACAAAACATCAAGGGCCTTTGCGATAAGTGTGGGCCCGACGGTAAAATATGGTGGCTGGTTAGACGATGGGACGAAAGGCCGGACAAGGGGAATACCAATAAGAGACAAGGTCGGAAATCCGACAAGTTTTCTTCTATGGGTTAGACGAATTTCAGGATTGCCATTAAAACCACAATCATCAAAAAAGAAGCGAAAAGGAAAGCCGACAAATAAACCGGGAAACAAGAACAAAGGCAAACGGGCAAAAAACCAAACGAAGTTTAAATATGCTGATGATTTGGCCTTTATCCTTTCAAGATCGATTGCGGCGAAAGGCACGAAAGGGAAAAACTTTATTAAATACACTAAAAAGGCTATTTTGGTTTCTCAAAGAATCGCAGGCAAAAAAATACTGGATAGAGTGGAAAAAACTCTCACAACTAAAAGATGATCTCAATATTACTCTCAGCAGGTGATTATTTAAGAACTGGTTTAAATGCCTACGTCAAAACGATTTCTGATAAATTTGACGATTGGGACGTGAGGTATTATATTGATGACAAGTTAGCCAGGAATGCAAAATCATTGCCGGAACGAAGGGCGAGAGAATCAGGATCACCTTGGTTATTATTGGAGGGTGACATTGACAAAACTCAAACGCTACAGGGAAACAGTACCGATGGTGATGATATGATTAGTGTCTATGATGAACGATACAGCATAAGTGCAGATTTGACCCTTGTTTTTGTTTTGGGAGAAATAAACGCTTCAAAGCCAGAAATGAGATGGAAACTCTTAACAGAAATTCGTAACCTTTGCCGAGCTGGTAATGATTTTGCCGGGTACGATTTTGAAACTCTGACAATTTCAGGAAAACAGGATTTAACAGGACGAATAATTGACTTTGAGGAACCCTGGGAGCATCAATTTAAAATACCTTTGAATGTTCAAGGGCGTGTTAATGTTGGAAATGTAAATCGGGGCGAGCAAAAATTTGACAAACTTTCAGGAACCGTTAAAGAGCAGTTAAAATATCAGGAGTAAAAATATGACCGGATACAGCACTATAGACAATGTTCAATCCTCGGCGGTGCCTACACCCGATAGTCCGCTAGGGGTTTTCCTGCTGGTGACGACAAAATCAAATGTGGACTTGCCAGCAGGCTCTCTCGCACAGGACATTTTTTCGAGTTCTGACTGGTCGTTATATCCACAAGAAATCCAGGATTTTTTGGATTATGTTTCTGCGAGATCAGGCGGCAACATGCATTTCCATATTGTCGTTCAAGAAGTCGCTGAAGATCCAACAGTTGCAGTTGACAGAGTAAAAGACGGCCTTTTATTCGGTGATGTTGTTTATCTCGATGACGATATTTTTACAACCACAAACATAGCACTGATGGACGCCTTAGGCTTATCAATGTCAGCTGACAATAAACCAATTGGGCAACAGTTGAAATTGATAAAACAGGTCCTTGACAAATCAACGGTTGATTTGACATTCAAGAGAGATGTTACAGTCAGTTTTGCAGGTACTACAACCTCAGGGTCTTTGATTATAACGAGCATTGCAGATACTTCAGACTTAAAAGTCGGTCAATTAATCGAAATGGTTGGAATTCCAACTGGATCTATTATTGACAGTAAGACAGCATCTTCGGTCACGGTCAGCGCCTTAGCTACCGTAACTGATACGGCGGTATCAGGTAAGGCGTTCGATGTATCTACCGAAATCACTTTAAAAACTGGCAGGGCATTTGCTAGAACTTCATTTGATGTGACGGGAGCGACAACTCTTGATAGTGATACACTGACCGGAGTTTCAACAACAACGAGTGTTGAAATCGGTCAAGAGGTTCAGGGAATCGGTATTCCAGTTGGGTCTAAAGTGATCGCCAAAACATCGGCAACAGTTCAGATGAATAAAACTGCTACTGCATCAGGTGCAGGGCTAACTTTTACATTCACAACCCTGAAAACTTACTTCTCATTTCCGGCCGGATCAATCACAAGTGGTGATGTATCAGCTGATTTAGTGGGTACAGCGATTGCAGCGGGTTCACAATATGATGCTGTAACGCTGGACACAATCAACGAATTGGAAACCGCGATTTCAGGATTATCAGTCAACAATGATGCAGCAAGTTCAACCGCAAGCTCTCAAACGTGGGAAGAGTACCGGGAAGCCATAAACGCTGACGGTCGGTGGGATAAATGGATTTACGGTGGTCAAGTCAATACGAATGTTGGACTGAATCAATTTGCTCATTATGTGGCAAATCGTTTCAAATATAGCAAGCTTCCGCAATATCCTCCCGGGTTTGGTGGTGCAGATCCTATCAGCGGTATGCCAACAGTTCAGGCGTATTACAATGAATATGTTTCAAAAGCAGCTTCAATTTATATGCGGGGAACGGGTGACGGAATCGGCAAGAGAATCATTGATGCTTATGTCCATGATGGATCAACTGAATTTAGATTTTATCCGGGGTCTCAGCTTTTCACGCAATCAACAGATCAGTTCAAACGGCCTGAACATTTCTTACTTTATCAACATCTCTGGTATGCACTTTTACCACAGATTCAAGCGTGGTCAGATAATCCAATAGTTAGACTGGCGACTGTAGCAGGTCTTGACGATGCACGTCTTGAGTTGGTTTCGTTGATTTCAGAACAGTTTATAATTGGTGATGTTTCATTGGCTAATCTTTTTAAGTTCGATCCGGTTGTCATTTTCGGAAGTATCCAGAGTTCAAATGGTGGCGATTATCCAGAACTTGAAGGGATGACATCTCCAGCAGGAAGATTCCAGGTTGTAATGAACTTTTGGCCCACGCCGACAGCCAGTAGATTTACAATTATTAATACTCTCCAGCTAGATTATACGGAGACAACAACCGAAGAAACGGCGTAAAATATGAGCGATAATATAACAGAAGTAAACATCGGTGGGGTTGGAGTTTTAAACGTACAAGGTTTCACATTTACCCCTGTCGATGGGTCTAAGCCAAAAATGAACGGTAGAGGCGCATATAAGATCAACCAGGGTCCTCAAACTGGTGAGGGCAAAGTGATGGTCACAAAAGATGATTACACAACTTATCTAAAAGATAAGTTGGGCACAACGGTTGTTTTGACGGCTAGGAACTCAGCTTGGCAAGCAAAATCAAAGAGTACATTATATTTTGAATCAAAAACTTGCTACCTGAAAAAAGATGGTGAGAACAAAAACGAAATGGGAGATGAAGCAACAGACGAAAATGTTGAAGTTACTTTCATTCCATTAGGCGAATTTGTCAGTCTCGGTGTAGTTTACGCCAAAGGAGAATCTGGTGAAAAATTTGTATTTAAGGAAAGAGTTGTTAAAACTTCAACCTAAATTTATTTAAAATCTATCGGGGAATATCATGTCAAACAAAATTGTTAAATTAAAGCACACGCCAAACGATCCAAACACAGGAAAAGACGGCGAACCAACCCTTTATCATTTCGAGATTGATCGAAAACATTATGATACTTTCGATCTTGAATTGATGACAAACCCAAAAAACAGAAAAGCAAACTACCTACTTAATTCTTTTTCCGGGAAAATCAGCGAATACACTCCTCCGACCATCACCAATGGCAAAGTTGAAAAAGATGGATTTTGGAAGGAAAAAGAACTCGCAAGGGAAAGTTTCCACGCTCTAATACAAACAGAAGAATGGGGAATGATCGTAACCGTAGCCGTAAACCTGCTTAATAGCCACTATGGAGGGTCAAGCGATATTGAGGATTTTTTGCAATAAAAAAACGGGCGCTAAGTGCTTATAAAAGAGGCGGTAAACATCATGCTATAGCAATTGTCAGGCATGTTTTTAACAAAGAACCTGAAGGAAATGAACTCGCTTACTGGTATGGATTAGCACTTGGAATATTAAATGAACGGCTAACAATGACAACTAAACCACAGCTTTACACATAAACTATGTCAATACAAACCGCCGCGTTATATTTAGAGACAAAAAATTTAATGGGGGCGGGTCTTAAATCCGCATCAAATAGTGTAAAAAGTTTTGCAAGTGGCACGAAATCCGCAGCAGCAAGCGCACATAACAGTATATCAGGATTAGGTGACAAGGTAACCGCATTAGGCAGGGCAAACGCTAGTTTTATGATTGGCCTTGGTGCTATCGGTGCCGTTGGTTTTGGGATCAAAAAAACATTTGATTTGATCAATGCAGGTTTACAGCCAGCTCAAGAACTACAGACAGCAATGTCTAGGGTTAAGGCTGTCATGTCTTCAATGACTGATAAGGCCATGATTCCACAGTTGAGGAAGCAGGCGCTTGCCCTATCTGGATCTGGTGATTTAGCATTTTTTACAGCCGTACAAGTGGCTAGTGGTCAAAGAATGCTGATTAAGTCCGGGATGGATGCAAAAACGACAATGAAGTCTGTCGCGGCAACATTGGCAATTGCTGGAGCTGAACAAATAGATTTGGCAACGGCGGCGGACCTTACAACAAATATCATGTCCGGATTTGGGCTACAAGCTAGGCAGTCAGCAGATGCGGCTAATATGTTGGCAGAAGCATCAAGGACAAGCAACACAGACATAATGGAACTTTCAGAGGGCGCGAAGGTTGGGGCGGCGGCATTTAAGCTTGCTGGTGGTTCTTTGGGTGAATTTCTAGCATTAGGCGGTACTCTGGCAGGTTTTGGAATAAAGGGTAGTGATTTTGGTACTGGTATCAAGTCTTTGGGTGTGTCACTTGCTAAATTAGGCGAATTAAGCGCGAAGGGTGATAGATTAAGAGATCTCCTGAAAGTAGAAAGAAGCGATATAGTAAACGCACAAGGCAATATTGACGCAATTAAAGCACTATCAGTAATTGGAAAGGCGGCGGGACTTGACAGGATAAAAATAGAAGACAAGTACGGGAAGCAAACAGAAGCCTCCGCAAAAAAAGCAGTAATGGGAAACGCTCAAGTGACGAGCGTATTAGCTAAGATATTTAAACAGTATCAATTTGGCAAGATCGCAATCTTAGCGCAAGAGGCAGCACTCGGAAAGGTCCAAACCAGGGTTGAAAAATATAACAAACAAATTGGACTTGGACAAGGTGGTGCAGCATATCAAGTAATGCGTGAGCAGATTGACAATGTGGAAGGTTCTGTAACATTGCTTAATTCTGCATGGACTACGCTTTTGGTAAATCTTGGCAATCCTTTTTTGTCAGCTAAAAGGGGGTTTATTGACACATTGACAGCCATGTTGAATATGACTAATGCACTGGTAACAAATGGAGAAATAGCGCCGGGAATTACAGCAGCCGAAGCCATGGGAGCGCAATTCGGGGAAGTAACAAAAACGGCGCAATTCGGGGAAGTAACAAAAACGCCTATTAAAACTGAACCGGTGCCAATGACTCCAGGTCAAACAGGCGGTGGAAAATCAGAAACTAATATCATTTTAACCGGGAACAACGAATTTTATAATGAATCACTAGAGCAAGAAGTTTTTGGACTGGCATTAGTTGGTTTTTGACAACCACACACTAAACACTTGTATAATAAGGCATGACTGAACTAGCAGATTTAAAAGATTGGAAAGTTGATATTGATACAAAAAACGTGGTTTATTCTTTCCCCGGTGTACCGGAATGGATAGACGGTTCTGACGTTGTAAGCCAAAATATAACGATTGACCTAATCTATAACCGTAAGGTTTCTCAATTACTCTCAGACAATCCAGACAGTCAAGAAGAGCATTTGCAATCAATAGCGGGATGGGTTGAAGAAGATCAATTTGTGATAAATGGAACAGCGAAAGTTGAACTCGAACAAGTTTCTACCTACAAGCAAAATATCCTCATCACAGCAGATTTGAAAAATGAAAGCGTGATCAATTTAGAGCTAGCAATATGACAGTAGAGTCAACAATATCCTGGCCGAATACGGAAGAAGAAGTAATTGAAAAGTTTATTTTTCCGAATCTTTTGGCTCTGGGTGAAAATTATGTAAATGATCGTGGCGAATTAACCGTGGCAGGAAATCTATTTGCAAAAATTCACGCTCAATTTATGCTTTGGATGATGGACCAAATTGATGATAAGGAACGAACGACTCCAAACAGTGAAAGATTATATTATAATCTATTCATGGGAACAGCTGAAGGAAATTATGTTGATATAATCGCTGAAAAGAATTTTGATGTTTCAAGAAATCAGGCATTAGAAACAATCCAGACTCAATCATTCACAAGGTCAGACACGTCAGGAGAAGAAACAATTGATTCAGGTTTTGAAGTCCAGGCCATTGTCGGAGACACAACATTATCAGCATTTTTAGTTGATTCAATTACTTTTGCAATCGGGGAAGCAACAAAAGAGGGACCAGTCCAGGCCGAGGAAACAGGCGACGAATATAACTTGTCAGAAGGCCAATTTACAATCATGCCAGAACCTGATTTTATTTCTGAAACCGAAAACACGGTGATAACTCAAACGGGCAGAGATACGGAGTCGGATCAAAGCCTAATCAACAGAGCTTTTCTTAATTTTCGCTCAAAGGGATACGCTCAAGATGATTTTTATGAGACTGTGATTAATTCAGTTACCGGATACAGTGCAGCATCAGAACAGTATTATTTTCCATCTCATTTAGTAAGGGACTTATACGGAGGCGGCCATTTTGAAATCTATATTCTTTCACCAGCAGGGGTTCCTAACTCGTCAATAATAGATAGTATTAATTTAGAAATTGCAGACGAAAAATCCTATCAAGTGAGAGGGTTGACAATTCCGGACGATCTAACCGGGAACCATGGACTTGATGACTTTCCTTTCGCCGTTGCGATTCCTGAAAAATCTGTAAACTGGATATTTGATGTAGTTCAAAAAGCTACATCAACATTAACAGAAGCTCAATTAACCACTGCAATCAGCGAAGTTTTGGAATTCATGAGGCGTGAAAATGAACTTTACGATGGTTTGATTTTTCAATTCACGCCAAATACGCTATATTATAAATTAACAATAACTGGAACAATCAGGGATCTACTAATCAATGACATCGATAATCTAACAATAGACACAATGACAGAGTTTACGACCGGGTCAATGCAATTAGGTTTTGAAATACCAAATTTAAGCGCGATTGAGATCAATTATGCCTAATGACACAAACCTAAGAATATTCAGAGAAAAAGTATTTGATGACGTTCCAGAGTATTTGCGGGGTGATGAAACTCAGGCGTCAATCAATGCATTATCTGATATTTACGGTCCTTTTTTTGATCTAATAGCACCGGTTTTTGAAGACGAACGAAATGCGATAGAATGCACATCTCAAAGCCTTGACTTACTTGCTCAAGAAGGGTCTTTGGTTAGGCTTGATGCTGAAACACTTGAGTCATTTAGGGTTAGAGTAGATGAAAAATTCTTTAATCAAATCAGGTCTGGAACATTTGCCGGGTTCGCCAGGATACTTGAATTATTTGGAATTGAAGACGGGAAATCGGCCATTGAATTTGTTAGCGGTGCTTTTTGGGATTTTGTATTTATTGCATCAGATAAAATTGATCAATCAATCGTTCCCCCTGGTGTTTTGAGAGAATTGGCGGGTACAAAATACGGAAGAACAGGAAGGATTTTTAACGGAATTTTAGAGCTCCCGGTTTTTCAGTATGACCTTGACACTAGCCCTGACCCTAGCGCCGGCGGTTACAATTTAGGAATATATTTAACTTATTCTTTCGGTGATGAAATTATACCGAGTTACAAAAAGCAGAAATTTCTTACTCCCATTTTCCAATATGATCTTGACACTAACCCTGACGCTGACGGGGCCGGGTATGGCTCTGGAACGTATAAAACATTAAAAACATAATGAAAACAACTAGACATGATTTACTTTATCCACCTGCAAGGCAACCACTTTGGGGACGGGGGGAAGGTTTCGTCAGGCCGACAACTTTAGAAACGGCAGGGTATGGAATATCAGCAAACCCGAATACTAGCGAACACAATTATTTATTTCAAGGGGCATCAGATTGGGCAACATACCTGGAAAACAACACAAGGCAGCTACAACCAGATGTTGTAGTCGGGAATCTAGCCGAGGCAAGAGTAACAAACGATGAAACTGATTTTGTAGCCGCTTCACTTGCCGGTTATAATTTACTTTTTGTATCAGGTGTAGTTCTAACAGCGGCCAGAACACTGACGAATCAAGTTAAAATTGGAATGGACAGCCCTGATGCCTCAATTAATCTTGATACATTTGATTTGACACTTGTCGAAGTTTCTGGATATATCGGGATCACGGCAAGTACCGGCAAGTTGATACTGAATGGGGTTACGCATGGCTTGATAATCCGTGGATCTGTAACTGTTGAGCACGGCGCGAGTTTCAGTGGCTCTTATTTGCTTAATGGTGTATTAGTCGAAGTTCAAGACATAGACGAAACCAGCGGAGACATTATCGAAACATTGTTCATCAATAACACAATAGTTTTAAAGGTTCCAAAGTGATAAAATATTTATTTATTATTTTCATAGCTGTTTTCCTATTTGGATGTGCAGAAGAGGAAAACAGCACGTCAACTCCGGTTCAAGAGACTCCAATTCAAGAGACTCCAATTCAAGAGACTCCACCTGTTCAGGAAGCACCATCAACTCAAACGGTAAAAGTTCAGGATTGTAATTCAAATTATGGGCAAGCTGTAATCGGTTGCTCAAAATATTTATAAAAAGAGGGTGTATGAAAAGATTAAGTCTTATATTAATTGCTTTTTTGTTGCCAATTTTCGCATATTCAGCAGATTACGAACCTGAACATGTTTTTTCAAAAGTTTCAGTGGGTAATATTTCAACAGTAGCTGAAGAAAATTACAAAAGATGGTTTATCGAGCAGAGTGTCATTGGGTTCCCGGACGGGTCAAAAGTAGCAGGAAAGACTTGGACGGTAGAGACGAGAATTGGTTTAGGTGGAACGGTTCCGGCCGGATGGGTTTTACATTCGTCTGAATTGTATTATTCAGCTACTCAGACAATAACATTCAATGCAAACGGGACTTATACAACATCAATGCATTCTTTATATGTTCCACCGTATACTGGTCCAGATTCTGGAAAATGGATGATTGAAGGAAATCAGTTCATAATAATGTCAGCTGCAGATTTGGTGAACGGATTAAGGTCATACAGAAACCCGATTAACAAAGAAAATGATTACAAGTGGAATACGACAGTAGCGAAACGTCAAGCAGGATTATATTTTTCATTGCCAGAGGATCCGCCATTAATTCCAACAAATTTGACAGCGACGGCCGCAATCACTCAAGCGACTGGAAAACTTTTATCAATTAGTGAAACAGTTTACAACTCAACATTATCGTGGACTGATAAGTCAACAGATGAAGGCGGTTTCCATATTTGGCACAGAAAAGACACTCTGGACACTGAAACTGGATTTTGGACTGAAGGGACATGGAGTACAACACCGATAGAAATAGCTTCTGATACAACGAGCTACGCTGCAACTATGACCGGGCCAGGAAAACATTTGTTTCGAATCCAATCATATAAGACCGTCAGTTCTGTCATTGTTTATTCTCCATTGGGCGGTTCAAATACTTTGCAAATTCTAACACAATAAGGACTCTATGAGAGGCACCCCATCATTAAGAACAAAGGGCGATATAGAAAACGCTATCAGTATGGTAAAGTCCGGAAAAATTAAAAAACAGCCGATTATCAACCAGCTTCAGTCATTGCTTGATACTCAGAAATGTTATTTTTTTGATAAAACGGTTGCCGTTGATTACTCAGCTGGAACCAATGAAAAAGTTGAAGAGCTGAAAGGATTGACCGAAGAAGATCCATCAACTTATCAATTAATGATTTTTAAAGATAATCCAAATTCATCCCTCAAAAAAATGAACTTAACCGCCGTGGACGTAAGTCTTTGGATTTCTGAACTAGGAGATTAAATGAGTGATTTTAATGAATATCTTTTAATTGCCGGGATGCCCGGTCATTTCGAAGCTGACGGCGATTTCGAAAAAGGAACCGGAGACACACTTGATATACCTGAATGCACTGTGAACATCGGGGGTTTTACAAAAGGCTTTCGAATTGCGCCACAGACAGATTTTAACCCGGTAACATCAGCAAACCGGGACAGTTCTTTTACCGCTTTGGCCGTGGGTGATGATATTAAATTATATGCGCTCGCTCTTGAATCCAGTAATGCTCAATTGATGTATTCAAAAAATAGCACTTACCCGACAGGCACAAACGCTGACGGGGCCGCTATAACAGCAGACAACAGCCGCAAGATAGCCGGTTTTCACTACGGACGGACTCGGACTGTTTTGACAGCAGCGACCATTGCAGAAGGTATTTTAGAAAATTCAATTTGGGATTTAAGGCCGGGAAAAAGACCTATTTGTGATCCATCAGGATTAGCGAAAGTGGGAAATCATTGGCAATATATATATTTAGCCTCGGTTGACGAGGCTATTGTTAAGGCCGGGGATGGTTATCCAGTTACAGCTGGAACGTGTAAATCAGTTTTTGGAGGGGTGCCGCTAACCGGAACAGAAGGACTTGCGGGGTATAATTTTGTTGAACTTGCAAAACGGTCAAATGCACGTCTATTAACACACGCAGAATGGCTACAGGGTGCTCATGGACATCCACAAGGAGATGAATTCGTAGGTAATACGTCAGATCGTGGAACATGTGGAGATATTAATTTAGCTGTTAGTTTTTCCGGTATCGTAGATTGTGCAAGAAAAGTTTTCCAGTGGGTGGATGAATATACCATTGCTCACGGCACCGATACATGGGCATATTATGACGTTATGCCATCAATGAAAACAGGTCAACTATATCTTCCAAACGCTACAGGCCTTAGGCAATTTATAACCGGCGGTAGCTGGGGCGATGGCGCGAATGCTGGTTCTCGGATGGTGCTCTTGAACTACTATCCGTGGCTTGTGCTCACCTACTTCGGGTCCCGGTTCGCCTGTGACACTCTGTAATCTGTTTTCTGAAAGTCTGTATTATGCAAAAATTAGTATTATACCAAAAGGTCTACGATTTCATGCTATACATCTTTCCGATAATCGACAGGTTTCCGAAATATGAAAAATTTGCATTATGCACGGAATTAAAAAACACAATATTAAAACTACACACTCTTACAATAAGGGCGAACAAGAGCAAAAGGAAAAAACAAGGTGCTTATGAAATTGATATTTGTCTTGAAGAATTACGAATGTTAATTAGATTTTCACACGATAGAAAATATCTATCAAAAAAGAGCTACGAACACAGCAGTAAATTATTGCTTGAGATAGGTAAAATTTTAGGAGGATGGATCAAAACAATGGGCTGAGAGCGTTTCGGCGGTAACTGGAACAATGGCGCGAATGCTGGTTCTCGGATGGTGAACTTGAACAACTATCCGTGGAATGTGAACACCAACATCGGGTCCCGGTTCGCCTGTGACATCAATATAGAGATATGGATTTACGAATGCATATCCAGTGACTTTTGTCAGGCTTTTAGTCCTTACCGGTAAGGTAAAATATAAATAAATTAAAGCGGTAAGTACTTAAAAAGGAAAATGGCTTTAATTATAATCCAGGGTGGATTTTAAGAGTATTTCAAAGGAAGGGATGCCTAAAACAAATGATTATCTGTGGAATGAAATTGTGTGGTACGAACAGTTGCACAATGCTTATTTAAGGGCGAGGAAAGGAAAGAGGTTTAGACCAGAGGTTTTACGGTATACGGATAAATTAGAAGAAAATTTGATACAAATACAAAATGAATTAATTTGGAAAACCTATATTCCATCGCCACAAAGGGAATTTTATGTTTTTGATCCTAAAAAAAGGCTAATAAAAGCACCTGCTTTCAGGGACAGGGTTGTACATCATGCATTAGTTAAGGTAATCGAGCCAATGTTTGAAAAAAAATTCATTTATGACTCTTATGCATGTATAAAAAACAAAGGAACAATCGGAGCCGTCAAAAAGCTCCAGGCCTTTACTAGGTCAACGCAAAGAAAATACGGCAGATACTACGTTTTAAAAGCTGACATCAGCCAGTATTTTTACAGTATTGATATAACTGTTCTTAAAAGGTTGATAAAACGAACAGTAAGTGACAAGTCTACATTATGGCTTATAGATAAGATTCTGGATAACAACAGCGAGGGAACAGTTGGTTTGCCTATAGGTGCGCTAACAAGTCAATTGTTTGCAAATATTTATTTGGATAAATTAGACCATTTTGTAAAAGATGAATTAGGTGTAAAAAACTATTTACGATATATGGACGATTTTATTTTAATTCACCCTGAAAAAGACTATTTGAAATCTGCATTAGAAAAAATTACAAATTTCTTGCATGATGAATTAAAACTTACGATGAACCGTAAGACACAAATATTTCAAGACAACCGAGGGGTAGATTTTTGCGGTTATCGAATTTGGCCAACTCACATATTGCCAAGAAAAAGGAATATGAGAAGAGCTAAAAAGCGGTTTAAACGGCTTAGAAAACAAAACTTAATGTTAAAAGAATTAAAGACATACGTAATGACGTTTATTGCGTACACGAAGCATTGCAATGGTTATAATTCTACAAGATCAATTTTAAATGAATTGTTTAAACAGAAAATAAAAGTTGAGTAGTTGGAAGAAGTGCGGTGTTTATTTTGTACCAGTCTCCTAAACTTTAAAAAGAGGTTTAAAAATGAAAAAGCTCGTTATTTTGGTTGTTTTTTTAATGCTCTCGGTCTCTGCTTATGCTGATTTTGGGTCAGGTTATACGAAAATGAAAGAAACTGTTTTCAGTGTTGCAGAGCCGGCATTGAAAAATAATTGCCCGGTTACAGCAAGTACCCCATTTGCAGAGGTAAATAGGGCTGATTTAGATATTGAATTCAGGTTAAATGTTTTAGATAGTCCAAGCGGCGGTTATTATAATTTTTATACTGAAAACTTTGACGTACAGATTACTTATAACCTGACATCAGGGTTTTTTGTATATGGGTGGTATGGCAATAGAAACACAGAAAAACCGTCTTATGAAGGGTCCGCTTATGATCCAGGCTGGGAGTCAAGAATGGTGATGGGTGGCGCTGGAATTTATTTAACCCCTGTTTTAAAAATTTATGGGGGTGCTGGTAAAATTTGGCTAGAGAATGATAATGGAGATGAACCCGGACTTGATACAGCTATAGAAAGAGGAATTTCTCTTGATGTTCCATGGGAAGGTGGGAAAAAAATTGTTGTGTCTTATCGTTTTATCGATGCTAGACTTGGTGATGAAGACCCGGACATTGTTGATAGCCAGGGAAACGGTTCTTTTAGCTCAGTATCATTATCATTTTCAATCCCTTTCATGAGATGAAAAAACTAATCTTAATAATTTCACTTTTGATATTTTCGTCCAGTGCTTTCGGGTTTTCACTGAATCCGTTCAAAAAAAAAGCACCTGTAAGGACTGTTTATTATTTTATGCTAATCAACGGCAATGATATTGTCTTGGCCGTTGATGGTGATAAATTGACCGTCGATGGGATGATAAACTACGCTGAATACAGCGCATCATTCTACAACAAAAACAGGGGTTCATATTCGTCTGAAGATCCTAAAAACTTGGATAAATCGGCGTCAGAAAAGAGGAGCGACCTTTTAAACCGAGTTCAAGAGCAGTGGAAAGGATGGAGGAGATTAAAAGAACCGTAAGAATATTTATAGTCAAGTTTTACAGATGTTTGTAGATTATTTTTAGTCTGCAAGCATTTTTTTGTTGACTTAAACATATACAAGATATATATTATATACACAGCAATGATAAACCAAACCCACAGAGGTTAAATTGGTTTTTCAGAGCTACCCAATGGGATCCAACATCCTTTAATTAAAAAATATCAAAGGAATCATGAAAAAAGAAGCACTTAGTAAACACGTTCAGACTATGACAGACCAAGAAACATTTGATTTCTTCGCTCAAATCGCTAAAAACGAGAGCAGAACATTGTCAAATGTAATCCATCTGGGTCTTAAAAAACTCAAGGCTAATTTCAAGCCTGACGAAATTACAGGTAAATAGTAATGGATAATTTTCATGAAAAAATACTAAAAAGAGAAGATGGTTCACAAGTCAAAATCGAGACTAATCTCTATCTTGAATCAGCACGGTACAAAGAGTTGATTTATAAACACGCTATATTTACACGAGAAAAAGGTAAACGAAAATGGATACATGTTCCATCTCAGCAGGATGGCACTGTCAATGAAATAGTATCCAGCGTTGTAAAGCATTCCGAAATATGGGAAGCTCAAAAAGAATTTTGGAATAGTATCAAACCCAAATTCCCGGAAAATCATGAATGAAAAATCAATAATAGATCAGGTCAATGACTTATTTGAAAAAATAAGCAAAGAAGGTAAAATTGAAGCATTTAACCCATTTCATTCTATAGAAACTAATGATTTTGGGCATATAATGATACTGACAAAATGGGGTCCCGGTTCATGTCAATATGGTTGTTCCGTTTCCGTAAATCCTCTAATGGATAAAAAATCAAAGGAAAGGGCTGTTAGAATGCACATTGCAAATATAAAAAAAGGATTTTTAAATAATAATTAACGGGTGTAAATATGCAAGATATGATTCTTGAAACACTTGAAAAGTTAAAAAATGGTACCCCGATAAAAGACAAACCTACCTTCAATTTTTGGTCAGAACCATTCAAGGGAAAGTATAAAACCCAATTCGCTGCAAGCCCTGAAAATGCCTACATAGGAGCTAAATCTATGGTTTCTGGGATGGGTATTGATTACGGAACTCAGTACAGAAAGATAAAAAAAAGGTTCGGCTGTTGTCATCTGACAACAGGTAACGCGAGAGACAGGCGCATACTCGTTTTACACCGCGATTTTGTCGAAAAGTACATTTCATCAATAAATCTATTCAGAATTTCAGAAGAAGCAGCAGAAACCGTATTACTTTACAAAAAAGAATTCCCTGATTTTGTTCACGACCAAACGATGACAAATGGAGATGTTAAAAAAGTAGATTTCTATTTAGATTCAAAAAAAGGAATCCAGAGACTTGTTTCAGATTCTTTCAGACTTCAAAATCAAGGAGTCATTAAGCATTTCATAGAAGTTTTCAAATACCTCGAACTAAACCCAGAAATTTTAGGACTCGATCATTGTGGACTGCATGACCGGATGATTGATATTGCTGAAATCCTCTCAAAGAACCAAAGTAAATTAAAATAGGTTTAAAAATAAACCTTGACTTTTATTATCAAATCATACTATTATTAATCAACAACTGAGAATCAAACTAAAACAAAAAGGAGAAATGAAAAAAGCACTTAAGGATAAACTTGAAAGTTCAGAGCTGGAAAGGAATTTCAAATGGTTCTGGCGTAGATACATCAAAGACCAGATAGAAATCACTTACCAGCATTTTATGAATATGTTGAACAAAGATGCTGCAATGAGAGCAGACGTTTCAAAAGCTATCAACAATTTTTTAGAGGGAAAATGAAAAACTTTGTCAGAAAAAGAAAACAGGGACCACAATCAACAAGTGCAGAGATCGAAAAAGCGATTGAAGAATATGCTGTTAGAGGTGGCACAATCACGGTTTATGAACAAACTGACTTTGAGAGTTATACTCCAATCGCTGTAAAATTAAATACAGGTGGCATGTACTACGGAGGGGTAAACTTAAACTTTCAATAAAGGTATTTATGTCTGACATTCCAAAAATATTTGTCTTAATACTGGTCATGATAATTTCAACAGTTATCGAGACAATAAAAAAGCTCCGAAACCCGAACAGCTCCGAAGCTAATTTTTAACACTGAAATTTTATAATATAGGACAAATGATGGAAAAACAAGATGAAATAGTAGCCAGGAAAGAAACCAGCCCAATGGACTACGCAAGCCAGTTTCTAAAAGATGGTGGAGACTTGGCGAATCTCGAAAAAATGATGGAATTGCAGGAACGATACGAGTCAAATCAGGCAAGAAAAGCTTATCATTCAGCTATGTCAGAGTTTAAAAAAAATCCACCTTCTCTCTACAAGGACAAGGACGTTGCCTATGGTCAAACAAAATATAGTCATGCGAGCCTTGGAAAAATTACAGAGATCATTAATAGCGCATTGGCAGATCATGGGTTAACTGCTTCATGGAAAACTGATCAAACAAACGGGATACAAGTCACCTGCACAGTAACCCATATTTTAGGATATTCCGAAAGTACATCTTTGAAATCTGAAGCAGATAACTCAGGCGGCAAAAATGCAATTCAGGCGATAGGGTCAGCGATCACTTATTTGCAGCGGTACACATTGCTTGCATTGACCGGATTAGCAGCACATGATCAAGATGATGATGGAAAAGGATCAGACAGCGATTTGTTGCTTGAGAAAGTCAAAGAAGAAATATCACTTCTGAAAACTGTTCCTGATCTGACTAAATATTACAATGCTAATATTGGCAAAGTCGGGAAGTCGAAAAAAGAGTTCACAAAAGCATTGGCAGCAAGAAAGGAAGAAATTGTTAAGGAGCTGGCAAATGCAGATAGTTAATGTTGAGCAACTTTCTGACGAATGGTTTACTTTGCGTGAGAAGAAAATGACTGCCAGCCATGCCCAGGCAATAGGCGCAAATGGTAAAGGGCTTGTAACTTACACAAATCAATTAATGCAGGAATATTACAGCAATGCAGAGCCGGAAAGATTTAGTAACGTCCACACAGATCGAGGAAATGATCTCGAAGATTCAGCGGCGTTTATGTATCAGATGGAAACCGGGTACGAAGTGAGAAAAATAGGATTTGCTGTTTATAGTGAATTTGTTGGCGTTTCTCCTGATTTATTTGTTGGTAATGAAGGTATGGCAGAGATAAAATGTTTAGCGGATAAAGGCTATTTTGATCTTATGTTGGGCGGTAAAGTCGATACTAAATATGTCTGGCAGGCTCAAATGCAGCTTCTTGTGTGCGAAAAAGAATGGAATGATCTTGTATTTTACAACCCTAATTTCGATGAGTCATTAATAATCGTTAGGCAGCTTCCAGACAAAGAAAAGTTCTCAAAACTACTTGCTGGTTTTTCAGCAGGTGAGGAAATGATCAAAGAAATTGAGGCTAAAATTAAAAATCTATCGGAGCAATCATGAGACGAGAAGAAACTGAACCCGGAAAAATTGAAACCGACTTAATCAACATCGACAATCAAACGGTTTTACAAATTTACACTGAAGGAAATGTTGCCGGACTACTTGATGATGTAAAAAAGAAGGCTGAAGAAAATGCACCCGCTGATTTAGATATGTCAGTTAAAAAGGACAGGGACATATTGAAATCAAGTGCCGCAAGTGTGGCCAGGGCTAAAACTAAATTCGATGGGCTTGGAAAAAGCTTGACGGATGATTGGAAAGCAAAATCGAAAAAAGTTGATGTGGTAAGAAAATATTTCAAGGACTCAATGGATTATTTCAAAGCTGCACACCGTGAACCTCTGACAAAATGGGAAGCTGAAGAAAAAGCCAGAGAAGATGAAGCTTCCAAACTTGCTGAATATATCGCTGATTATGATCAAGCTGTAATTGACGATGATTTGATAAACCGTGAAAGAAAAGTAGCAAAAAAAGAGGCTGAATTCGCAAAACAGGAAGAAGACCGGAAAGCCGAAGAAGAGAAAAAACGTGTAGAAAAAGAGCGAATTGACAGAGAAGAACGACTTCAAAAAGAAGCTGCCGATAATGCCAGAATCGAAACTGAAAAAAAGGCCGAAGATGAAAAGCAGGCAATTTTAAAACGTGAATTAGAAGCGAGAGAAAAACAGGAAAAAGCCGAAGCCGAAACCGAGCGAGTTAAAGAAAAGGCAGAACTTGACAAAAAATTTGCACTTGCAAAAGAGCAACAGGCGAAAATTGACCAACAGAGAGCGGTTGAAAATGCTGAAATTGCAGCAAAGGCCGAAGCAAAAAAGGTTGAGTTCGATAGGGTTGAAAAAGAACGTTTAGAAAAAATTGAATCTGATAAAAAAGCGGCTGACCAGGACCACCAGAAAAAAGTCAACAACGAATCTCTAAATTGTATTATAAATTTGGGGATAAAAGAAGATGTTGCAAAGCAAATTATAATTGCAATCATTCAGAAAAAAATCAAAAATGTTTCGATCAATTACTAATGGATAAACTATTTTTGGAAAAAATCCCCGGCGCGGCAATTCCAACAGATGAGAATTGCCAGCAACTTTTTAACAGTTTTGAAATCGGCCAAAAGTTTGAAATAGTACCTTGGAAAGATCGGAAGTATTCAAATCATAAAGCCTTTTTTAAAATGGTTAACATCGTGGTACAAAACAATATGCAATGGAAATCAGCGCATTTCTTAATAAAATTAATCCAGATTGACCTTGGAAATGTTGATGTCGGGGTCAATTTTAAAGGTGAAGTCGAACAGTTCCCTAAATCAATCGCTTTTAAAAACATGTCTGAGATCGCGTTCAAAAAGCTATTTTCAGAGTTTGTTGATTACATCCTTGCCAATCTAAATGTTTTGATTCCAGGGATGAAAGAAAGTGTTTTTCAATCGTACGTGATGCGTATTTTAGAATTTGGGTGAAATATTTGCTTGACGTAGTAACAAAAAATACATTAAGGTAATAACATGAAAACAGATCAAATAATAGTCAAGGTATCGCCTGCGTTTAAGAAAAGAGTTAAAACAGCGGCGGTCATTGACAATCAGAACATGAGCGAATACATAACGAGCTGCATTTTATTCGATCTCGCAATAAAGGAGGATTTTATCGGAGACTTGGAAAAATATGCTGAATCAAAGATGAGAAAAAATGACAGAACTGAAAAAACTTGAAAAGGAGTATTTAGAGCTGTGAAATATGAAAAACCTGGTAAAAAAACCAAACATGCCAAGATCATAAATACACGTTCAAGAGTCCATAAAATTGAAAAGCCAAAAGATGAATACTGCCGGTTTTGTGGTGCTCCGAATGATGGGACCTGCTACTTTCACCATTGTGAAATACCGTATTTAAAATTGAAATACGGAAAGGGGATGGGAAGAAAAGTTGATGATCGCTTGTCAACGTGGGCACATCATAAATGTGGCGAGGAGATGTCAAATTTGCCAGAAAAGAAATATATTAAAGACTGGGAAAACAAATGGCTTATGGCTATCGTCGAGACTTGGTTAGTATGAGTAATTTTTTAAAACAGATTAAAAAATGGAAACAACATGAAAGACGCTTTAAGTTTCTGCCCAAACTGCAATAATTTTGCACTCGAAGACACTGAAAATGATTTAATTTTTATGGACGGCAAATTGGCTTATATGAAATGGCAATGCACGTCTTGCGGCGCAGCTTATTTATTTAATCGAAACGATGAAATTGAATTTAAAAGTGTTCACATTCCTGAGAACAAAAAATAATATAATTGAGTGTTAAAATTGAAAAACTCATTAAAACAAATCAAAGCAATACAAAAACTATTCCCTGATTCCAAACTAATAGCCTGGAACGCCACAAAAAAAGACATTGATGAATTTAAAAAATATGGAATCCACGGAATACCAAAAAGGAGAAAAATTGAGTGAATTCGGAGTTATGACAGAACCAGCAAAAAAATCAATCATGGTCAATAATCTGCACTGGCAAAAGTGGTGCCCGGAATGTAAGGGATGGTTTGACATTTGGCTTAAACCTCCTGGGACTAAAACAGCAAGAGGACTGCCCGGATATTGCAAAGTCTGTCAAAAAATTAAAAATAACAGTCAGTCTAGTCCTTACATTCCTGTCGAAGTTGACAAGAGAAAAACATCAAAGCCGATCCCGATGGACAAGATGAAAGATGTCTTAATTAATGGAACTTTTGCTGAATTCATGGCGTTGCCGAAAAGGATTAACCCGTATGATCTGAATGACGATTGGAAGAAATCTAACCGGAAGAAACTATGAGCAAATTATCATACATGCAGGAATTGTCAATTCGTGATAAAAACGGAAACTTCCGGTGTCAATATTGCGGAAAATACAGGAAATATTCTGATTTCGAGAAACAGGACCCACATGTTTTCCTTGGGGATAGAGTAAATATTTCAGGACATTATAGTATCCCCGCTGCATGCAAATATTGTTTTACCAAATTTTGAATAAACAATTTAATTTATATCTAAAATGAATAAAAAATTATGAAAGACAAAACGAAAGATAAAATCAATGATATAGCAAGGTTGGTGTTTAATTCATCAGCGTCTTCGTACAAAATGGAATTAAACCACGATTTTTCAGTTTCTTATAAATATTCAGCCCAGGCAAGCGCATGGAACATGGCTTTAATCGCATATGTTGAATGTTTTCCAGAACACCGAGATCTCTTGAGATTCAAAATATGAATAAACAAGTAAACAGCGGTTTAATTGAAGAATTTAAAAATATACTGGCAGATGAAAGAACGTCTTTAAGGCAGTTTTACGGGCGTTATATTGAAAAGAGTGTTAATTACACAAAGACTACCTATAAATCTTTTTTAGCAGATCTAGAGGCGCAGGGGATGGATTCCTGGTATATATCAGAATGTGTTTATTTATTTTTGAAAGATAGCGTTTGAATAATATATTTTAAAAGTTAATTTAAAACAGGTTAAAATATGACAATAGACTATTCAGAAAAGGATAAAACGATGAATTTTGATTGTGATATATGTGATAGTAATTGAAAAAACTTTAATGCGGGTAAAAAATGAAGAGATCAAATTTAGAACCTGGTTGCCTAGCTGTTATTGTTGGTGGTGTTGTTAAGGAGAATTATGGTAAAATAGTTACTTGCGTACGGTATATCGGGAAAGTCCCTGAACTAGTCGGTAACTACACTGATTCAGATATTTGGGAAGTAAACCAACCAGTAAGGTTTAATTTCGGGGCTTATCATAATTTATGCAGCGGTAAAACGATGCAACGAATAGACGATGGCAAAGATGATTTTGAAAAAGAAACCTGTTTAAATATCGATCTGTATGAATTTTATGGAATGTGGGGTTGATTTGAATAAAGTTTGGATTTGGGCTTGACTTTATTATATTTTTTAATGATAATCATGATAACAACACAACAAACCGACTTTCAGTCAGGTCAATGTTAAAAGTTGTTATTCAAAATAGACATTACATCTATTAACTAAAACAGTAATTAAAGGTTTAAATAGAAAGCATGAAAAAATTAAAATGTTTAAGATGTGGTTACGAATGGACGCCAAGGATCGAAACAAAGCCAAGGGCTTGCCCATATTGCAAAAACCCTAAGTGGGACATCCCCAGAAAAGAAAAGAATAAATAAGGGGTTGTCATGGGTGATAGATGGATTAAACTGTATGAAAAAATAGACAAAAGTTCAATATACAAGGATTCAGAAATGGTTCATTTATGGGTACATCTCCTTATAAAAGCAACAAAGTTTCCATACAATGTTAATTGGGGAGGGGACGAAATAACACTTAACCCAGGTGAATTAATAACAGGTAGAAAAAAACTAAGTGCTGACTTAAAAATAAACGAAAGTAAAATACAAAGATCGCTAAAGTTTTTTGAAAAGTGCCACATGATCGAACAACGAACAAACCGCCAGAGCCGAATAGTCACGGTGCTTAATTGGGATAACTACCAGACAAGTGAACAACGAGTGAACAACGAACGAACAACGAGTGAACAACGAGTGAACACTAACAAGAAAGAAAGAAAGAAGAAAGAAGAATTAAACAATAGCCCTAAGTCTGAAAATAAATTTTCTGACGAGTCGCTTGAAATGAAAATAGCAAAATACCTTTTTAGTGTTCTTTTAAAATCGGACCCTAATAATAAAAAACCTAATTTTCAAAGTTGGAGCTCAGAAATTGACAAGATACTTAGAATCGATAAAAGGAACAAAGACGATATTAGGAAAGTAATAGATTATGCTCATGACCCAATTAATGAGACAGATAAATTTTCATGGATTCCTAATTTGAGATCACCTAACAAACTAAGGGAACATTTCACAACGATATTTTTAAATTGCAGTGGAGTCACTCAGGACGATGGAAAAGCGCAAGCTCAAAGAAGAGCACAAAAAACAGCGGAGAAGTTCAAATTATGATTGATAAACAGAGTTTAATCCCTCACAAAATAGAAGCTGAACAGGCGGTATTAGGATCATTAATAATTGATAATGATTTAATCGTATCAGTAACCGGAATACTGTCAGCAGAATGTTTCTATAATGAATCACATCAAAGAATATACAGAGCTATCATTGAGTTATTTGATAAGGATGATCCTGTAGATGAGCTTACAATTGGCGCAAATCTTAAATCAAAAAGTGAACTAGATGAAACAGGCGGGTATCAATATCTTGCAGATTTGGCAGAATCAGCACCATCTGCGGGTAATATAGTTTATTATTCAAAGTTGATCAAAGAAGATTCAATGTTGCGTGAACTTATCAGGGTTTCATGTGATATTGGAAGAAAAGCAAGGGACCCAGAGCAAGGACTGTCAGATTTACTTATTGAAGCCGAAACAAAAATAAGTGATTTATCAAAAGTGATGAGTAAAAAATCTACCGTAAATATAAAGTCAGCAGTAAGAGAGAGCATGTTAAAATTGGATGTCAGGGTTGATAATAAATATGAAACTGTCGGGGTCCCTACTGGATTTTATGATTTAGACAAGATAATATCTGGGTTAATAGCTCCGAATGTTATTACAATCGCCGCTGACTCAGGGGTAGGGAAAACAACATTCGCCTTAAATATTGTTGAAAATATATACAGACGATCTGAAGAGAAACGGGCAACCATTATATTTTCAAGGGAAATGGCAAACTTCCAATTATCAGACAGGATTATTTGTTCATCCGGAAAGGTTGACGCCACGAATTATATGAATGGGAAATTGAGCCAAAGAGAGTCTGACGATGTATATAAGGCCGCTAGTAAGATTTCTAAAAGTAATATATTGATGAATGACTCAGTGGTATCAATCGATCAAATGATACATGAGATGAAGTATCAACATAGAAATGTCGAAGGGGGTTTGTGCCTAGGGGTAATTGACTATCTCCAGTTGGTTGAATGTCAGGGAAAATCAAACAGAGAACAGGAAATTGCTTACGTTTCAAGGTCAATCAAAAGAACTGCTAAAGATTTAGATATTCCAATTATACAGCTATCTCAACTTAACAGGGACCCACGGAAAAGGAAAAATAAACGTCCTATCAGGTCAGATTTAAGGGAGTCTGCATCAATTGAGCATGACACTGATATTTTGATATTTATTTACCGGGATGAGTTTTATGATGAAGAGTCACAGGATAAGGGGATAGCCGAAATAAATATTGATAAACACAGAAACGGTGGTACTGGTACTATATTTTTAAGATTTAAAGGTGAGTATAACCGTTTTGAGAATTGTTCAAGTAACAATTACGCTTAATAAAAGGTTTTAAAATGGTTTCATATTCTGAAAAATTAAGAGATCCAAGGTGGCAAAAGAAAAGATTAGAAATATTCAATAGGGATAATTGGGAATGTCAAAAATGTGGGGAAAAAGAAAAAGAGCTACATATTCACCATAAAGAATATATTTATGGATTAGAACCGTGGGAATACAGTGATAAATTAATAATCACATATTGCGCTGAGTGCCATAAAAAAACACATTCTGAAAAAATGTGCTGTGATAAAACATACAGGGGTTTAGTTAGAAAACGGTTTTACAGAGAATTAAAAAATAAATTAAACCTTCCGCCATACGAGGATCTTTGGAAATTTTGTAAAAAAATTCGCTAATCTTTGCCAGCAGGAACCACCAAACTTTTAATAATTGAAAATATATGAATAAAAAAGAAAGGGTACATGCAGTAAACGAGGTTAAAAAAGTTTGTAAAAATAACCCGAATGAATGCGATATAATTATTAAAATATTTGCACACAAACAAAATCAAATTGATTTGTCTAAAACGTTTACAAATGTTCTTAATGATTTATCGAGTAATTATGGCGAAAAAATACCGTCAAAAATAAGGTAAAAAACAGTTGGATATTCAAAAAGGATTTAAAATGAATAATATAACATGTCCGTACTGCAATCACCCACAGGAAATCGACAACTCAGACGGTTTCGGCTGCACTGAGGATATTTGGGAAGAAGCCGAATGTGAGAATCCAGATTGTATGAAAAGTTTTATTTTCAGCACGTCAATTAATTTTCATTACGAACCAAAAAAAGCCGATTGCCTGAATGGATCAGCTCACAAATATGAAAAAACATGCACTCATCCCGTCTGTTTTACGAAATGGCGGTGCATCGATTGCGGCCATGAAAAACCGCTTGATAAAGATGATCCAATGCTGCAAGTTCCAATTTATCCGTGTGGTCCGTTAGTAAATTATTAAAATAGGTTTTTAAAATGAAAATTAAAGTAGAAATTAAAAACAAAATACTCGGGAATTCTGTATTTTGGGAAGGTGATTCAGGCGATGTGGGTGAAATTACAAATAAGTTGGCTAGGATATTAGCTATGAATGTCAGGCTAAATGGAAAAACGGTAAAATCCGGAATGTGGATTGCTTCAGAGGTGAAATGAAAGAAAAATATAAACCAGGTCCAGGCTGGAAAAAATTAAGTCCTGCAGTCTACGAAAAAGGATTATTCAGAATTCATACAATCGGTTTGATAAAATCTACGGCTTTAAACCGGTTTGTAGATGATGTAGAAAGCAAAGCAGCGCTTTATATCAAAGTAAACGGGGGTAATCGAAAACGTGGACTGATGGCTTACGCAAATCATGCCAAATTTATAATCTAAACAGGAAAAAATGAACGACAAAAATTTAAGAAAAGTAATATTCGAAAATCATAAAACAATCAGACAATTATTATTGTCAGAACAACAAGTAAAAATTATGTATTTAGCGACCGAGTTTGGCGGTGGTATTACTTCATCAAGCTTATCAGAATTTACGGACGGTTTAATAATGCATCACACCATAAGCCTTCAAAACGCATCAACTCAGCTCAGAAAATTGTACGACAAAGGGTATTTAATCCGGGAAAAATTGCCGAATAAGTCCGGCGGGTTTGAGTTCAACTATAAATCAATATTTAATTAAGGGAAAAATGGGTGATAATAAAAATTGGGACAAACGGTATGACAGTGAAACAAAAACGGGAAAACCGGTAATTAACGAACAAATCAAGAATTTCCTTGGTACAAAAGAGGGTAGGAAATATTTTGCAGAATTAACGCCTGAATTAACACACGCATCGCGGTCAGAGTTTAAAAAAAGTTTGATAGATCCACCGAAAAATATCCGAAGACACCTGTCAATAAAGGCTTTGATTAATAATAAAATAAATGAGGTAAGACTAAAGAATTTACTTGACAACAATGATTAAAATTGAGATGATTAGTTCAGGTTAAAGAAACTAATCAAAAACTCTCAAAAAGGAAAATCAAATGTCTTGTAAAATCGAACTTAAAAAAAACCTGAAATTGAAAAAAGTTGGAACAAAAGAATACGAAGTAACAAACGATAACGGCTTGATCGGTTATGTACATGGATTTGACGGGAAATGGGAATCATTTGATATTCATTCAAACTTGGTTCACCCAATTCATACAGAGCTGAACAGATGGCACGCGGCTAATTACCTTTTAGCAAGTATTTAATAAAATGAAAAATTGGATTGGAACAATACAAACTAATGACAAGCCACTAAAAAGAGTCGGTGGCTTAACTTTTCAACTGAAGAATCAAATGAACCTAAAACAAATAAAACAAGGCAACTACACATCATACCAAATATTTAATAAAACCGTGCAAGTTGGCCAGATAGTTAAAAACATAATTAATAATAAAGCTAACGGTTGGAAAATTTATGATATGGAATGTAATAAATTGGGCACATATACTAATTTAAGAGATGCCAAATCAGCGGCAGCACGTAAATTCTAACATTAACCCAGCCGGGCAACCGGCACACACTCAAACCAAAACCCGGAGAATTAAAATGGAAAAGCAACAACTCGTCAACAAAATCGAAAAACTGTCAGAAAAGAATGGAAAATTCGGTGAAAACATTCACATCGTCCACAATGCAGTGCACGGATGCAGAATTAACGAAGATAGGACTTGGGTAGCTCAGGCTGTTAAAATTGAAAAAGGTTTTGCACAGTACGGAAAAGTAACTTGGAATTTCGACGATGTTGAGAACTACGATAAAAATGAAGACGCTTCAGATTTTCCATGGGATGACGAATCAATCATGAATTTTGAAAGGGAATGCACATATGACTTGTCAGACTCGGAAGAAGTTGAAGAACTTTTTGGAATGATCTAAAACAAAAAGCTGGGCAACCAGCACACACTCAAACCTGGGAATAAAATGGGCTGGTCAAAATTAGATTTACAAAATCAAGACTCAAATAGAATAAAAAAATGTAAAAGATGCGGTTCTGAGATTGTTTTTGTAAGGTCTAAAAAAGGAAAATTCTATCCTGTAGATTTCAACGGGCTTATTGATGTGCTTACAACAGACTTCCATAAATGCGGGGAAACTCCAAAATCACTTAAATAAAAAATGCATTAAATACTTAAAAACTCAAACCGGAGAATCAAAATGAATCCAGAAATGAAATACACAAACTCAATCAAAATCATCAACACTGAAACATTCACGGACAATGCAAAGATAGTTTCCATTTTTGGTCAAGGATGTAGCTATGAAACGAAAAAAGGAGTCGCCGGTTTTGAAGTGCAGTTTGACATTGAAGCCACGAACGAAAAAGGCGAAACCAAAAAATTCCATATTGTTTTTCAATCATCAGACCGGTTAGACAATATAAAAGCGTACAGCGGTTATGAAATGAGCTTTGCTTGCTTGTATGGTTGCGATGCTGACGAGGCCGAAGAGCTTGATAATTTTATGAACGGATATGATGAAATCGCATGTGCAGAAATGGAAGAGTCGGCAGAAGCGATGTGCCTTGAATATTTGGATTCAAACGTTTAATTAAAGTGAGGAAAAATGAAGAAATATAAATTAGTAATTCCAAATGAGATGAAAAGATGGATAAGGTCTGATCTGTTAAAAAGAGATGGTGAAATTCTTGATTGTTGGCATGAGCATTTGCATGAATTGGGCTGGATTGAAGAAGTAAAATATCCGGTTACTGCTGACGAATATTTAAAAGGAGCTTACCCGGTTAAACAGTATGCAGATAAATCATTCTGGCAAGTTGAAGATATAGAAATAGCATTCAAGGCCGGAGAAGAAAACCAGAAATTAAGGCACGTTGGGACAAAAACATGTGATGAATCGTGGGCAGGGTATAAAAAATATTGGAATATAGCTGGCGCATTTCTGGAGGATAGACGTTATACTTCAGGCTGGGACGCCTGCAAAAAATCTCATGGTTTAGATTGTGACTAAAAAAACATGTTCATGCGAGCCATTCGAAATCTGCAAAATATGCGCTGGAACGTGGATAATAATTGATATTGATCCATGCTCTAAGCCACGGCAAACACAGCGCGATAAATGGCAAAAAAGAGCTTGTGTGGTGAAATATAGAGCATTTGCAGATGAGATTAGACTTAGATTCAACGTTTTAAATCTTGAGTTAAAAGACAAACTTGATTGTATATTCATAATCAAAATGCCTAAATCGTGGTCGAATAAAAAACGGTTAGAAATGTCAGGTAAGCCACACATGCAACGGCCTGATATTGATAACATAGAAAAGTCGCTCCAAGATGCTCTCTGCAAAGAGGATTCCCATATTTGGAAGCATAGGACGGATAAGATTTGGGGAGAAAGTGGAGCAATAATTTTCAGGAGCTTTTAATGGAATTAATAATTAATTTAAAAACGGGGTTTTAATCATGAATTTACAAACGGCCTTTGCACGATCAAAAAAAGGTGATGTTCTTAAGTTAGAGGGGCTTGAAATAAAAAATCCTACTCATAAAAAATTTTTATCGTTAGATTTAGGAGAGGCTATTTCTGAAAATTGGGAAATAGTGGAACCAGAGCCGAAAGTTTTGACCGCTGAAGAGATTAAGGATAGAGAAGTCAAGCGGTACTATGACGGCAGCGTAATGGTGCCACTCAGAGATGTTAATGAAATCGCCATAAAATGTGCTGAGTCTGGGATCAAAAACGGCAGAATTGGCATGTGGTTAATGTTCAAAAAATATTTAGACGATACTGATAATGAATCTTGCGTAACCCGGTTTATCTCGCTAGAAGACGCAATTAATAGGCTAAAACCAATTAGGCCAATCACTGGATGAAAGGTGCAATCAGGAACTTGAATCGTATTCCCGAATTTGCCCGAAATGCGGGTTTACTCCTGGGGGGACCGATTAAATAAAATCATTGGAGATGGTGAAAACAATATGAAA
>Ga0307989_1000145_pt1 | contig 51669 bp, 36 predicted proteins | sample EllFjometagen185_FD_203164 | JGI IMG/M metagenome (GOLD analysis project Ga0307989, IMG submission 203164) | Marine microbial communities from Ellis Fjord, Antarctic Ocean - #185 | ecosystem: Environmental > Aquatic > Marine > Unclassified | place: Southern Ocean | collected 2014-10-08 | reverse complement strand
TATCCTGAAAGGGCTCAGCAGAAAGTAATTGGTTAAGGTACTTATCCTGTTTTTAAGGGCTCAGTAGGATATTATTAGTTAAGGTACTTATCCAGTTTATCTGAGTTGGGATAGCTGTAGTGAATGCGTTTTAAGGTATTAAATTAATAGCAATTTTTGTTATTCTTGTCACTCCTGTCGCACTATTATTAATGGATGCCAGTATAGAATCTTTTATCAATTATCGGGTAAATCGACTAAAAGATATCTCTTTAGAGATTTTTTCTGAAGATGAGAGAAATCTGATTCCTGATTGTTGTGCGTTAGTTGAAAATTTTTGCTTAAATCGGCCTAAAAGCGCTTTTTTTCAAAAAGCAAAAGGGACAAAATTAATTCGTAAAGATTTAAAGTATTTTATTCCTGCAACTTATGGAGTTGATATTCGTCCATTTACCTCAGGTGGGAAACTTGACTTTGATAAACAGAAGTTTCTTGAGCAGAAAGATAAACGGGAAGAAAAAAGGGGACTTCTGAAAATTTTTGCCCGGTTTATGATTCTCATTTTGACTTACGATTTGTTAACCGTGGACATTACAGACTTTCATGAGGTCGATTTTGAGCTCATTATGAAGACTGAGCAGAGGAATGCTGAGTTTTTTACTATTTTTACCGAGTTTCTTGCGGACGTTCTTGATATTCCTTCTCATTCAAAGGTATTAAAACTTAGAAAAGGGTCTATTAAATTCCGTACCCGAAGTGATTTGGCTAATGAAAGTCATGCGACGGTTTTACGACTGGTTGAAGCTGGGATTATTCCGGTCAATGTCGAAAAACTGGATCAGGTTTTTGAGCAGATCTGCAGCAAAAAATCGACCTGGATTGATACACCTAAACTGACATTGGATGATAGTGAAAAAATGGTAGTGAATGTTAAAAAATTGCTGGAAAATCCAATTTCAGATCAAATACTAATGAAAGTGTTGCAGTATCGGTATCATTTATCCAGTTACCTTTATACTGCAGGGTTTTACAGACAGCGTCTTAAAAAAAGAACCTTACTTTCTGAAAATGTTTTTAACGCCTTACAAAATCTACCTGCCATTTCGGATGAATCACGTTCTGACCTTTCTGAATTTCTGATAGGTGATAATTCCAACTCGCTTTTTAAAAGAGCCGGGTTTGAGTTTGATCCCCTGCCCAAAGAGACTGGAGTGAATTGGAAAATTTGGGAACGAAAGTCGGTGTATCTGGGCGAAAAGCCGGATTTTCCAAACCGGTCACCACAATATATAAATATTCCGCTAAAAACAGAAAAATCGACCCGGAAACCCGTTTGTATTTTGCTGGATATCTCATCATCAATGTCAGACTGTCTGGATATCGCTCTAAAAACATTAGGTATTTTGTTTTCGAAACTGCAAGGATTTCCGATTAATATTGTCTTATTTTCTACCTGTGCCGGCGTCACTCATAAAGGGATTCCTATTGTCAGTAAAGGAACGCCCCTTCATCAGGAAATCCCCTGGTTGATGAAGTTGGTAGATTCCGTTCGAAAAGGTCTGTTCCTGGGGGGAACAACATCGATTGGAAATGGAATACTGCTGGGAAAAGCAATTGCGCTGTCTATTTCACAGAAAATGGATAAACATCAGAGTTGGAAAGATCAAAATGGGATTGCGGCACATTGTATTATTATCTCAGATAATTTGCATAATACGCCGCGGGATATCAGTGAGAAAGATACGGATGGAAACTACATTGTTGATAGCCGGAAAAATGTAATTACTCATTCGGCTGAGGTGGGATGCAGCATTCATAATCTGGTATGTTGCTCGCCGACCAATGGAATGGATAAGTGTTTATATAAGGTTCAGGTGATCAAATATATTGAGGTGATTGCCAATCAATATTTTATTACTGACAAACAGGGGATGACCATTGAAAAACGAATTGAAAAAGACCTGGTCATGACCGTTTTAAGCCATAAGCCTAAAACACTGTTGTTTCGGTACAAAAATGAAGATAGTTTTACCTTGGTCAATACCTGGCTTAAATCTACCCGACTGGACCAACTGACAAAATCGATTGCCAGTCTGGTCATCTATCTCAGGCAACAGATTCGTATGAATTCAGAAATGTATGATGCATTGGAGTTTGTTGGCAGGGAGTTTGGGGTTGGTCCCGAACAATTGCTTGAATCCGTTATTGATATGGATAAAGTATTTCGAATTTACGAATTAATGGTGAAAGAAAATCAAGTTGTGCTGGAAGATCTGGACAGCAGCATCTTTGATGCTGATCCCCTCCAGATTTTTGATATCAGTCATTGTATTGCCAATGCCCAGCGAAAAATCCACCCTTTCTCAACTACTCCGGTTTTTGTTCAGCTGAAGGAAGCGTTGGATAGAAGGAAAGATTTTGATAATGAACTCTATTTTGGTTTGAACAATCTTGAACGGCTGGATTCAGCTGCTGAGTTTATTTTTCAGCAGATTGAATCCATGAGATAGTCCGGGGCAGGTTGAGTATTGTTTAGTGGCAGATTTCGTATGATTTTCCAATCCGGGGGGTAAATTTCGTATCCCCTTCCTCACAGATATCAATATTTTTTCTTGGATTTCCCCGATTGGTTTTTTTTATCTGAAAATAGTATTCAACCCTGACCTGGCATCCCCGGTAAGTCCCATTCGGTGACCGGTACTCCAGTCGATGGGTATTCCTGATTTCCTTACGGGTCTTGCAATTTCTTTTGGGTGCCTCTTCCTGGGCAAAAAGAAAAAACGGACAGGATATCAGAAAAACCATCAGTATTAACAACCATTTAATCTTCATTTGTTTCCTCTCTTCCCAACATGTTTTTCTCTCCATAATTAGGAATCATACGTGGTATCGAATCAAAAAAAATCCTATTTCTAATAATAAAGAATGGTAACTGTTCACAGGTTCAGGGTTCATTGTTCAAAGTTGTTTTTATGCATTTTTTAGATTTTTCACTTAAGTAAAGCTTGGAAAAATCATTGGGTGAAAGTTCAAATCTTATAAAGATGTTTGAACAAACCTTAAAGCAACAAAGCAAATGATAGTAAATATATAAAATAGTTAGGTTTGCAAGGGAACTTCGAACTCCTGAACTTTGAACCCGTGAACAGTTATAAGGAATGTAATGCAAACAAAATACCGTTAAATCAATATTGGAAATCAATGTCATTTTTAACTATTTAAAAATGAATATCAAATCTCACTCTAATGAAATTTAAATAAAAAAGATCTGTAACTATTGATTTGTTGTTAATGGTGTCTTTTCTTCAAAAAAAAAAGCTTTTTTAATAGCATCGTGTTACTATCAGCACTTGTTTATAAGAAATTTTACTACAAAGAATGTTTTTTTAATGAAATTTTCATAAAATCAGATCCTTTTTTGTAAAAGAGTTATATTTTTAAAAATCAACAATATCTTCATTCAACCAAGTGATTACTTATGCATCTCCTTAGATTCTCTTTGATGACGGTTCTGTTCTTTCTGGGTATCACTGTTTTTCAGCTGTTTTTAGGTGCCGATATGTTGTTTATAGGTCATCCGGAAGCTGATTTTTCACAGCTGAATGACAAAATATAGCCATATCTTCACTTATTCGTGAATCCTACCTCACAGCTTCTATCTACTGCCCGGCCATACACATAAAATCCTAATAAAACCCATTTTAATTTCGACCCGTTATTTAAATTATCTAATATCTGTTTGTAAGTGGTTTTCCCGATCAGCAATCGGGATCTGAAAACAGCTGCGGATAAATCTCCTGTAAATCTTTGAAGTAAACCATTCCCGTCTTGTCTGATAATCTGTCTCTCATCCTTGAAGTTTAAACGAGATGGCGTTATATTAAAACAACAATGTATCGCAGGAAAACTGTCATGCTTAATTATACCACTAATGGAAACGGAGTTCGAAAATGAGTGTCTCACCTAAACTTACCTCCTTTTTATCTGATTTTAATGATGTTCTGGATAATATGCGAAAAGCGGGAGTTATTCCCACGCCTGAAACAACTCGGTCAGGATTGGATTCTCTCGCCAAATATCTGTCTGATCCACCCGAATTAGCTTATGTAGAAGACAAAGTCATTCAGTCTGAAGGGTTTAATATTCCGGTTAGAATTTACAGTCCAGCACCGAATAAGGAATTGCCGGTTTTTGTTTTTTATCATGGCGGTGGACATATGTGCGGAAGTGTCGAATTGTACGATCCCATTGCCCGGAAAATTGCCAGTTACAGCAATGTTATCGTTGTATCGGTAGACTATCGAAGATCACCTGAATTTCCTTACCCAACCGGTCTGAACGACTCATATGAAGCGACGAAAAGGGTTTGGGAAGTATTAGGTGAAATTAAATATCAGCAAAGATTGTTTATAGGAGGTGACAGCGGTGGCGGCGCTGTTTCTGCTTCAATTGTAACTAGAAATTTAACCACTCAGGAATTATCAATTGATAAACAAGTCCTGATATATCCCAGTCTCGACTATACTATGAGGGGCAAATCCTATGAGGAAAATGGGACCGGCTATTTTCTGGAAAAGAGTAAAATCGAATGGTATTTTGACCACTATTTTCAGAACAATGAGGATCGTTCCCAAGCATCACCTTTGTTGGGTCAGTTCAGCAGTGATATGCCAGAAACAATTATTATTACCGGGGGATTTGATCCTATCAGAGATGAAGGGCTGGCCTATGGAGAAAAACTGAGGAATATGGGTGTGTATGCGGAAAACCAACATTACGAAGGGATGATTCACGCATTTCTATTTTTCGAAAATATGATAGAGGAGGATATTCAGCAAGCTTATGATCAAATTGCGACCTTTTTGCAGCGATAGTCAAAAAGTTTAATATTTCGAATTAAATCGTGTGAAACCTGTTGCGGTGTGATCCTGTATTATTGCTGAATACATCACTTGAATTAATGTAACCCCATCATTATAAAATTTATTTATGACATTGCTTAGTACATTTATAATTGCAGTCGCATTGGCTATGGATGCTTTTGCTGTGTCCATTGGTGTGGGAATTACGTTAAAAAAAATCAGCGCCCGTCAAACATTCAGGCTTTCCTGGCATTTTGGGTTGTTCCAGGCTTTTATGCCGGTTATCGGCTGGATTTTAGGGGCAACTGTTCGTCAGGCTGTCGAAAGTTATGACCATTGGGTGGCATTTATCCTTTTGGCTCTGGTGGGTGGGAACATGGTCAGGTCTGCATTGCAGCCGGAAGATAAAGACGAGAGTTCTCCGAAGGATCCTACCAAAGGAATGACAATGGTTATGCTGTCGATTGCCACCAGTATTGATGCTTTGGCTATTGGGTTCAGTCTTTCAATTCTAAAAATATCCATTTTTTTTCCGGTGATTGTTATTGGAATCGTGGCGGGTGCTTTCACTATTGTCGGTTTACATCTCGGCAAGAGAATTGGATCGTACCCCAAACTCAATACATCAATGGAGATCATGGGCGGTATGGTACTATGGTGCATCGGGCTTCATATTCTTTATGAACATGGAGTGTTTCAATTTCTACTCTCCTGATTATCCATTCCAAAAGCAGTACGGCGCGCTGATTAATTATATAGCGGATGACTTTTTAACAAAAATAGCAATTTGCATGAAGACATCTTTTCATTTTCAAATTAATTTAATATTTTAGCGCTGAACCTAGAACTGTGAACATTGAACTTTTTTTCAGGAATATTGATGGCGACAAAACCTGAACCACCGGAGACACTATTCCAGCTCAAACCATTGGGTAGTATTATCAGGCAGAATCATCGGACCTTAATCCAATTGGAGAAAAAGTATATTCCGGGTCTAAAACAGTTGGAAAAATTTAGCCATATACTGATTCTTTGGGGTGTGAATCGCTTTTTTCAACCCAAAGTCAGGGAAAAGGTTCCACTCAAGAGATTGATAAATCGTCAGCAAATGGGGTTATTTGGGACGCGTTCTCTTAATCGCATTAATCCGATAGCACTTTCAACGGTTCCTGTTGTAGAGGTTGACTCTAAGGCTGGTTGGATTGATATCGGTAATTTTTCCCTGGATGATGATATTGTCATCTTTGATATTAAAGCCCATTTTCCCATTGAAGATCGGGTTTTAAATCCGGTGGTTGGCAGCCGGGCATCTGAACCTCTTTCATTTATCAGTGAAAATAGTCCGTTGGTTGATGAAATTCCCTCAGAATCAGATCGGATGACGGATGAATTAGATCTTTCTCTTCAATCCATTGGTAGTCTGGAAAAAAAAGGAAGTCAGGTTCTAATTCAGCTGGATGAGAAGTTTAAGGATGGACTATCACATTTGGAAGCATTCAGCCATCTTCGAATCGTCTGGTGTTTTCATCGCTTTCTGGGAGATCGGTTTAAGCGCACTTTGATCTGTCAGCCACCTTATGAAAGAGCGCCCAAAACCGGTATTTTTGCTTCACGTTCCCCGGTTCGACCCAATCCCATCGCTGTGAGTACTGTCAGATTGGAAAAGATTGTTCAGGAAAAAGGACAAATCTGGGTGAGTGGAATGGATGCTTTTGATCATACCCCTTTATTGGATATTAAACCTTATATTCCGGGTCATGATCGGGTTGAAACGTTCAGTATGCCAGACTATGTGGCTCACTGGCAGAAGTGGTTTCCAGAACCGGCTGTTGAAAAAACGGCGAGTCCTGATGCTCTACTTCCATCCGGTCTTGAACAGATTCAAACTTACCAGCGACAGATTATGGGCGAATCAATGGAGGAATTTGGGACGCAAAGATCTTCAGGTTTCCTGAACTGGTTTGATGAAAACGAACGATTCGTTCAATACACCGGGGATATCCAGGTTAAAGGAGCCCGGCATCACAATTTGAAAAACATTGATGTAGCCATTCCCCGACAGAAATTAACAGTGATAACCGGTGTCAGCGGTTGTGGGAAATCTACGCTGGCATTTGATACGATCTACGCAGAGGGTCAGCGACGGTTTGTCAGCAGTATGGCTTCGGGTGCCCGGTCAGCCATCACTCAGCTCAAAAAACCTGAAGTTGATCAGGTGCTGGGTTTAAATCCAGTCATCGCAATAGAACAAAAGAGTGTAAGTCGAAATCCACGTTCAACGGTTGGGACGTTAACCGATATTTATGATTTTTTAAGAGTGTTGTTTGCAAAAGCTGGACAGCGTTTTTGTCCGGATTGCGGAAGGGAAATAAAACCGGTTTCAGAAAAGCAGGTTGCTAACATATTAATTCGTCTTCAGCCGGATACATGTTTCAATATCAAAACCATCACTTCTCAATCTGATGCTTTTTCTAAAACCTTTACCAGTCCAGCTGAACCCTCAAAAAAGAATCTAAGCGCATTTCAAAAAAAGCTGAACGGAGCTGTTCAGGAAGCGTACACGATCGGAAACGGAATTCTTGCTATTTCTATCGCAGATGATCCGGAAGTCAGAGTCAGCAAGCACATCATGTGCCTCTGGTGTGAGCAGGTTTATTTTAATTTGCATCCGTCTCTTTTCAGCTATAACAGTCCGGATGGTATGTGCCCTGAATGCAACGGAATCGGGACAAAATTGAGTGTCGACCCTTCACGGATTGTTACGGAACCGGATAAGTCGCTATTGGATGGAGCATCACCATGGTGGGGGAATTTACGGCAGGCAAAACGTAATGCCAATTGGATGAGGGGAGAGCTTTGGGGGCTGGCAGATACGATGAAAATCGATCTGGAGCAACCCTGGAATAAACTGCCTGAAGAGTTCCGCAACAAAGCCCTTTTCGGTACCGGTAAGGAAAAAATTCACTACGCTTATGAAACCCGGGGTAGAGTGGGTGAAATCGTTCGTCCGGTACAGGGTGCGGTCAACCATATTCAACGTCTGTTTGAAAACTCAACATCTGATTTAACTCCGGAGAGTCCCCTTTTTAAGTTTATCCGCTCCCTGCCCTGTCCAAATTGTGAGGGAGAAAAACTTTGTCGAGAAGCGCGATTTGTTTCATTAGCCGGAGAACGGTATCCAGAAATTGCGTCATTGAGTGTGGAAAAAGCCTATGCCTGGGTAAGAAAGCTACCGGATCGTCTGAAGGGTCAATCTGTGGAAATTGCTTATGAAATCGTTCATGAAATTGAATCCCGTTTGAGGTTTCTGACGAATGTTGGATTGAATTATTTGACACTGGATCGTACAGCGCCCTCATTGTCTGGTGGTGAAGCTCAGCGTCTCCGGTTGGCATCGCAACTGGGAAATGGATTGGGAGGAATTCTTTATATTTTGGATGAACCATCCATTGGTCTGCATTCGAGAGATAATCAATCCCTGATTCAAACCCTGCACCAACTGAGGGATGCCGGGAATACGGTTATTGTGGTGGAACATGACCTAGAGATGATGCAGGCGGCTGACCATATTATAGATTTGGGTCCCGGAGCCGGAAAACGGGGTGGAGAAGTGGTTGCTACAGGAAGTTATAAGGAAATAACAGAACAGACGTCGTCGCTAACCGGACAATATTTATCCGGAAAAAAGAAAATTGATGCTGAGACGGGAGGCAGCCGGCGGGTACCCAAATGCTGGATACAGATAAAAGGGGCATCGCTGCATAATTTAAAGAATATCGATGTACGAATTCCTTTGAATGTAATGACCTGTGTAACCGGTGTCAGTGGATCGGGAAAAAGCAGTTTGATTTCTCAGACATTGGTTCCCAACCTGGAAGCTGTTTTGAAAGGAAATGATATTGATACCCGTCTTTGTGCTCAAATTGAAGGAGCAGGGAATATCCGGCAGATAATTAGTGTCACTCAGCAACCAATTGGCCGGTCTCCTAGATCTAATCCGATCACTTATGTCGATGGTTTTGAGCAGATTCGCCGGCTTTTCACCCAAACAAAGGAGGCAAAAAAGCGAAAATATAAGATAAATCGCTTTAGTTTTAACAGTAAGGAAGGTCGATGTGCAGCCTGCGAAGGGTTGGGGACTCAAAAAATACCCATGCATTTTCTTCCGGATGTATGGGTGATGTGTGATGAATGCAAAGGTCTTAGATACAGTTCAGAAACTCTGGAGATCACTTACCGAGGGAAAACCATTGCCGATGTGCTGGGAATGGATGTGAGAACGGCATTGAATTTTTTCGAAGATGTACCGTCTTTAAATAATATCCTTCAAACGCTAAGTGAGGTGGGATTGGACTATATTAATCTAGGGCAAAGTGCATTGACCTTCAGTGGCGGTGAAGCCCAGAGAATTAAACTGGCCAAAGAGTTATCCAAAGGGGAGACAGGGCAAACCTTATATATTCTGGATGAACCGACGACAGGATTACATTTTAATGATATCAAAAAACTGCTACAGGTATTAAAACGGTTGGTTAAAAGCGGTGCGTCTGTGCTGGTTATTGAACACCATGCCGATGTGATTAATGCTGCCGATTGGGTAATTGATCTGGGTCCCGATGGAGGTGATAAAGGTGGATATCTGGTCGCTGAGGGTTCCCCTGATTGCATTCGCAACGTTTCGGATAGTGTAACCGGGCAATATCTTTTTACTTAAGTGACTTTTTCCGCTTGCATTTCATTAAATTTCTCATCAGAATTAACTATCTTCTTTTTATAAAACCTGATGACGAGTTTGCTGAAGCGTCATCATTGATTTAAGAGGAAACCTTTAATACGGAAGGAAAAATGCCTGTTATTGAAATTACATTTCGCTATCGTGCGCAAACAGAGTCTTACTCAAAAATAGATCCCGTGGATTTTTTCTGTGAACGTACCGGAATGGATGCCAAACATGTGACATGCTATATTAGAAAAATGTCCAATGATTATGGGAATCAATTTGATTGTGTGTGTAATATTTATGTACGTGAAGGGATGGCCAAGGACGAAATTAAAAAAGTGTTAATCGCTGCTGGGGAGATGATTGCGGAAAAATGGAAAATTGACCAGAAAAATACGTTCTTAATGGTTCATCCTATTCCCCCTGGTTATTTGGCGGACCGGGGTGAAATTTTAGATTGGTAGAGAATACCGCAAAGGCCAATTAGTGCCTGAACGAAAACCCTGTAAAAATCAGCACTATTCACTAAACTGACTTAGATCCATAATGAAGAATCAAGCTTTCAGTAATCAGCTTTCAGTTTTTAAGTGACTGAAAAAATATTTGTTTTTATTGAAGGCTGATAGCTGACAACTGACGGCTTCTTAATTTGCATACTGAATGTTATTTTAAAATCAAGGTTATACTTAAAAATAGGGGCTTTTCGTTCAGGCACTAATTATGGATCTTATTCTTCACGATGCCCAAGCCAGTCAATGGCTGGAATTTACTGCTCCTGTGGAAATCGTCTCTACAACCAAAATTGAAGACGTTCAGAGTTGTTTGGATTTGTTGGAGAACAGGATCCAGGAGGAAAAACTCTATGGTGCCGGGTTTATCACTTACGATGCGGCACCCGCTTTTGATGACGCTTTGGTCGTTCATGCTGCGGATAGGTTGCCGCTGGTACATTTTGGATTGTATGAATCTCCCAATATCCTTACCCTTCCTGAAATATCCTCGAATGAAACTGCAAAATTAAATTGGAAATCTGCTGTTGAATTTCATCAATATGAAGACGCTATTCAAAAGATCAAACATCGCATTGCGGCGGGTGACACCTATCAGGTAAACTATACGATTCGGCTCAATTCCACATTTTCCGGAAATGCCCGAGACCTGTTTTTTGAACTGGTCCAAGGGCAGGAAGCTGAATATGCGGGGTTTGTGGATATGGAAACAGAGGCAATCTGCTCCATCTCGCCAGAACTTTTTTTTACTTTTGATAATGGAATATTGGTCTCAAAACCGATGAAAGGAACCATCCCCAGAGGGATGACTTTGAACGAGGATCTCCGTTTGAAAGAGGTTTTATCTACATCTGAAAAAGATAGAGCCGAAAATGTGATGATCGTAGATATGATTCGAAACGATATGGGAAGAATTGCAGATTTTGGATCAGTCGAGGTCACAAGTCTATATGATGTTGAAAAATATCCCTATGTCATGCAGATGACCTCAACAGTGAAATCAAGAACTCAATATTCTCTATCAGAAGTATTTAAAGCACTGTTTCCCTGTGCATCAATCACGGGTGCTCCTAAAGTGAGGACCATGGAGATTATCAAAAATCTGGAAGAAACTCCCCGGGGAATTTACACTGGAAGTATCGGATTCATTACACCAGAAAAGCGAGCACAATTTAATGTAGCTATTCGTACGGTAACCGTTGATAAAACTCATCAAACCGCGCAGTATGGCGTCGGTGGCGGTATTGTGTGGGATTCCAAAGTAACCGATGAATATGATGAGTGTAGGACAAAAAGCGAAGTGTTGTATCGGAAACAGACCCTTTTTGAGTTATTTGAGTCGATACGCTGGGAAAAATCAGCTGGATTTTATCTATTGGCAGAACATCTGGAACGACTCACGGAATCAGCAGCTTATTTTGATTTTCCATTTAATCGCAATCTTGCGTTGGAAAAGCTGGAAAACTCAATTAGAAATTATCCGGATCAGGGTGCCAAGGTCAGGTTTGTACTGCAGAAGAATGGTGAGATGGGTGCTTTGGCGTCATCTCTGCGCGGGGTAAAATCAGACAACTTGAATATCACTTTGGCAGAATCGCCTGTAAATTCTAAAAACCGGTTTCTCTACCATAAAACCAGCTGCCGGCAGGTTTATGAAACTGCTCAACAAGCATATCCCCAGGCAGATGAGGTGATACTCTGGAATGAAAGGAATGAAATAACGGAGTCTTGTCGAGCGAACGTGGTTGTCGAAATAGAGGGGAAAAGGTTCACACCACCTGTCCAATGTGGTCTGCTGGCAGGAACTTACCGGCGCTTTTTACTGGAAACAGGAGAGATAGAAGAACGAGTAATTACCGTTGATGATTTAAAAATTGCGAAAAATATTTATCTGATAAATTCAGTGAGAAAATGGATGTCTACCCACTGGATTTAATGTTTTTGGTTTTGCGAGTCATTGGAATTCAGTATAATAAAATCCATCAATCGGAATTGTATGAAATCTGTTAACTACTCAGTGTCGTCGTAAATTGGGGGACACGATACAAGCATCATGTCCCCCAATTTACTAGATAAAATAAGATAAGATCATAACTGGTAACTTAAAAGGAGTAATTCATGGATACCTTATTCAGTATTAATTTTAATAAAATCGCCCTGTTAAGAAATTCAAGAGGTAGAGATTACCCTAGTGTCAAAGCATTTGCCAAACAGGCGGTGGAATTGGGTGTTGGAGGATTGACGCTTCATCCGCGACCAGACCAGCGGCATGCCCGATACTCGGATGTGTTTGAACTCAAAGAGTTGAGTCTGGAATTCCCCGGAACAGAACTGAATATTGAAGGGTACCCGACGGATAAATTCCTTGATATTGTGGTTGAATCCAAGGCAAATCAATGTACCTTGGTTCCGGATGCACCTGATCAGATTACGTCAGACCACGGCTGGGATGTGAAAAAAGACGGTGAAATGCTGAAGCCGATTATCAAACGACTGCAGAGTTATGGAATTCGAGTCAGTCTGTTTATGGATCCCGACCCGGCACAGATCAAACTGGTCAAAGAGACCGGAACTGACCGGATTGAGTTATATACTGAAGAGTATGCCGACTGTTATTATACCGACCAGTGTGATGCTGTATTGGGAAAGTATAAAGAAGCGACTGAATGTGCCAATGATTTGGGAATGGGTGTTAATGCAGGACATGACCTCAATTTGGAAAATCTGGCGAAATTTATGACGATTGAAGGTGTTCAGGAAGTTTCAATTGGCCATGCAGTGATTGTTGAGTCACTCCAAATGGGATTTGATAATGTGATTAAACAATATTTACAGATTGTTAAGTGATATTATTCCTAAAGCATGGACGACATCATCCATGCTTTGGGAATATCCTTGAGATCCGGTTATTTTTTGAATTCGTAAACAGTTTCACAAATACTATCCCCTGCAGCGATTGTTTGAGGGATTTTCATTTTTATACGATCACTCACCGCCGTTTTAAAATATTCGAAATCAATATTCATCACGGCCTCACACAATTCTCTCGATGTATTTTCCAAACCAAAGGGGCAGCTACCGCCTTGAATCTGGAATTTTTCATCTGATATAGTTATTATATTAATTTTTGAAGGATCAAAGGACTTGCAGAAGGCCGTCGCCACAGTTGATAGAGAATTGTCAGGAAGCTTTTTCTTTATTTTTCCTCCCAAAGCCTGACCCTGTTTACCTAATACATCCCGAATCAAGGGTAATGATTCCGCTCCAAATTGTTTGTAAACTGCTTTAATTAATAAGCCTTGTGCTTCGGTTGGATTTCTGGGCAGTTGCTCTTCGTTGGTTTGTTCCATTAATTCGTTCCTTAAAAAAGTTAAATATCTGCTATAGCAATATCAGCATGATCTCTGACTTTGGTCAGCATATTCTTCAGATTTAATTGTTCATTGGGTGTGAGGCAATTCAAAAAAACCGCGTTGGCTTCTTCAATCTCCATGTATGTTTTTTTTGCCACAGCTCTTCCCTCAGTAGTCAGTCCAACAATAATAGCCCGGCGATCGGTGGGATGTTGCAAGCGTTCTACCAGACCTGCTTTTTCCAAACGGTCTAAAATACCGGTCAGAGTTGCACTGTCCAACATGGTGCGTTCACCTAAAACTTTAGAAGTAACTTTGTCACCATCATGTAAAAAATTCAGTACCATTCCTTGCGAGGATGTGACGCTGAATCCGGACATGGCTTTTCGCCAGATTTTATTGCCTGCCTGGTTGGTTTTTGCCAGATGATAAAAGATACACTCCTGGGCTTTCATAAACTTCCTTTTTTCTTAAAGGGTTGAATCAATTGTCAAGATCGTAAATTATTCATAAAGCGCCCGGACCTCCGGAGTCATGTTGCTGAGATGTATTTCTGCTTTTTCTGGTGATACGGCTTTTAAAGAACCATCATCAAGCTGGATAACGACTCCGGAATTTTTGATCATTTTAAATCGCCTGTTCCGCTCTTCTCTGTCTGGTACGCAGATTAAAGCGCAATGACAACATGTTAACGATACATGGTTTCCGGGTATAAGAAAATGATAGAAGCCACCTTTGAGTCTGGGTCTGGATTTGTAAGCTTGAGCAGAATTAATCATCGCATGCATAAAATCTTCGTCTTTTTCCGGAATGGGAAAACGACCGGGTGACCAAGTGGACCATTTTTTCGAAGGGTGTAAACCAGTGAACCCACCACAGACGTAGTCACAACGGGTATGGTGATTTTTTTTGGAATAGCTGAATGTCTGACCTCCCAATGAAACCTGAGTGGTCTCATTGGGATTCAAAAAGCCGGATGCGCAAGCAGCATGACATAATTTACAGTCATCGCAATAATTGTCTTTCTCCGGTAGTGGCTCAGTGGGTGTTAATTCTGCTTCTGTTACCAGTGATCCCAGTATAATTCCGGAGCCATGTTCGGGAGCAATAATATTTCCGGATCGGCCAAACCACCCGATTCCTGATCGAACAGCCAGATACCGATGGGAAATGGGTGGTGCTTCATCCAATACGCCATTTTTGGTATCTGTGCGGTATTCTAAGTTGGATCCCAATGGAACAGAATTGTAACCTTTCATTTTCAGGTAGTTGGATATTTCCAGGGAGATGCCACTGGCCAGTACATTGGTACGGACATTGTCCTGGTCATGGGCGGCATGATCCTTTTTCTGAAGAAATGCCTCAATTTTTTTTGGGTCCATTGCCAGTGCAAACACAAAGGCGGTTTTTGCCTTAGGAAGAACATATGTTAGATCTGCTGAAGGCGGTCCTCCGGCCAAATCTTCCTTTCGGACTATACCTGATGAAAAAGCCCCCAGTCTACTGGCCATATCGTGAATGGTTTGACTGATTCGTTCTACTCGATTCATCCTGCCCCCTTTTTTTGAATTTTAAATCGTCTTCTGAATGAAACCGTTTGAAAAACTTTATATAAAAAAGGTGATTCCTAATGTGCTATCTTTTTTGTAGACACTTTACTTGTGTGCAAGTAAAGTGTCTACAAGTATTTTATTAAAATATAAATATAATTAAAACTGATTATTTACTATTGACATCCCATTCTTCTTTCCCTTTGTCATCCTCGCGAAAGCGGGGATCCAGTATGTAAATAAATTTTTTTGTTAATACCCTGGATTCCTGCTTTCGCGGGAATGACAAAAGGTTTGGCCGAGTAATGGCTGTTTATTAAAATATAAACATAATCAAAAGTCATCGGTTATAAATAATTAAAATTAACTTTTAAAAAGCGAAGTATGAAAAAAACATCGATTACTGACAAAATAACTTATGTTGAACCCGTATCCATGAGCAATTTTCAATCCTGTGCAGGAATGATTATTTCAACTTCCCATTTAAAAATATTGTTGGATACCAACATGGGACGTGAAGAAACACCTGATTTAATCAAAGCTGAAAAACCGGATATCGCAATTGCCACCCATTATCATTTAGACCATGGGACTTGGGGAGCGACTGCTTTAGAGTATTCAGACGCGGAATTTTTTGCACCTGCGGGTGAAGAGAAATATCTCACCAGTCTGGACTATTTTATAACGAATACAGTAGGCGGATCGAAATGGGAAAAAGAATGGCAGGAGTTTGCGGTGAATGTTGCGGGTTATCAGGATGTTAGCAATATTTCCGTTTATGATGAAACCGAAACGTTCCAACAGAGTGAAATTAAGATGGTTCCCATAAAAACAGCTGGGCATTCTCCTTCCCATATGTCTTTTCATTTTCCTGAAGAAAAAATTCTCTTTACCGGCGATATGGGACTGGATTCTTTTGGACCTTGGTATGGATGGAAAGACTGCAACTTGAAGGATCTGCTGGAATCGATGATTCGATTAAAAAATCTGGATGTTGATACCCTGTTAACCAGTCACGGTGGAATGATTACCTCAAATATTGAAGCCACCTGGGATAAAGCCCTTAATCAAATATTTGATCGCGAGCAGTCCCTTCGCGAAATGCTTGATCAGGGAGTGAGTCGAGATGAGATCATTGAAAAAGGCATTTTTTATAAGTATAAATCTAAAGTGAGAGAACCCATGAAATCTTTTTTATATATGTGGGATGGTCTGGTGTTTGATCATCATTTGGAATTATTAAACCAGGGCGGGATTCAACATTTTTTTCCGGGAATCCGCTAAGCATTGGACGTATTCAGGTAGATACCTTTTGAAAGACCCATAAAAGCAATTTACATTTTGGCTATTGCGGGTGATTATGTCATGATGTTTTTTGTAATGATAAAGGTGGGTTCAGTAGTGTCCGGTTAGTTATTTGCACCGAGTCGCTGAAATGTAATCACTGACTCTTTGCATATGAATTTGAAGGATTTCTAAGCTTGCTTTGCGAAAAACCGCCAAACTCGTTCGTTCGAAGCTGCAAGTTTCGCTTCTCACTTACTCAGACAAGGCTCATTTTCGCTACGCTTCACTAAGAAATTCTATTCAAATTCTTATCAGCACGCTTCAGCGATTACATTTCAGCTTCTGCAAAATTCTAACCGGACATTACTGAGTTGGGTTAGACTATTTTAATGCGTTTGCCCTGATTGATTTTGTGGTGACAAATTGTTATGAGTTTGAATGGAATTTTAAAAAAAAACAGTCAGACTTTCTTTTACACCAGTAAAAAGATCAATCAGGGAGATAAATTTTTTTCACATCTCAAGAAAAATAAACGATCATGCAGGAAAAAAAGGATTTCAATCTGAAAAATAACATTGATGAACTGGACTCGCTGAAAGGCTGGATAGCTGTTGGTGGTGCGTTTTTTGCTACATTTGTCTGCTTTGGCATTTTGTACAGTTTTGGTGCGTTTTTCGATTCCATGTCTTCTGAATTTCAGGTTGGCAGGAGTGCTACCTCAGCAATGTTTGGTATTACAACTTTTATTTTTTTGATGGTCGGAATGGTCAGTGGTAGTGCAACTGATCGATTGGGGCCGAAACCGGTTCTAATTCTGGGTGGAGTGATAATGGGATTGGGACTCTATTTAACGTCTCTGGTCACTTCGATTTGGGTTGGATATATCACTTATGGCTTGGGCGTAGGAATTGGTGTTTCCTGCGGATATGTCCCTATGCTGGCAGTGGTCAGTGCATGGTTTGAAAAACGTCGCGCAGTAGCTGTTGGAATTGCTGTAACCGGAATTGGTTTTGGAACACTTTTAATGGCACCATTGGCCGCTAACTTAATCAGCCGATTCGGTTGGCGTCAGACCTTTGTTATCTTTGCTGTTCTCAGTTCTTTGATTCTGGTTTTGTGTGGAATATTTATGCCCAGGCCACCATTAGCAGTCAGTCAGGAACCGAAGTTGAGTAAGATGGAGCTGATTAAAATGCCGGTTTTTCGGTTCCTGTATATTGCTGCATTCCTGAATACTCTGGCCATTTATTTTCCATTTGTGTTTTTAATCCCTTATGCCAGAGCACAGGGAATCAGTGATGTGGCTGCTGCTACTCTGGTGGGACTGATTGGAGCGGCCAGTGTTGTCGGTAGACTGGGCTTTGGCGCAATGGGAGTCAGATTCAGCAGTATTCGCCTATTCTTGAGTGCCTATTTTTTACTTGCGATTAGTTTTAGCATATGGCTGGTTGCCGGCAACTCATATTATTTACTAGTTGCATTTGTCTTGGTACTGGGGACCGCCTATGGAGGCATTATTGCCCTGGCACCCACTGTTTCTGCGGAATTGTTTGGACTGGTAGGGCTGGGAGGTATTCTGGGTACTTTATATACTGCCGCTGGATTCGCCGGGTTGGTGGGTTCACCGATGGCAGGATATATAATTGATTTTACAGGTAATTATACTTTCGCTATTGTAGTGTATATGATATTTGGATTGTTGGCCTGGTTGGCTCTGGTACCGGTGCAAAGGATTATGCGGCGTTAATAAGTGGGCCTTATCTGGGGAGAATAAAATAGAAATTGTTTCCTGAATCTGTGGGTTCATAGGATTTGATACCTCCATGCAGTTCGATGACCTCTTTGACAAACTGCAGACCATGTCCCGTTCCATATTCACTTTCCACATTGTTACCCCTGTATCCTTCCTCAAATAGACTCGGAATATCTTCAGAAGGGATGTGTGGACCTGTACTGAATACGTTCAATTTTAACCCCTCTTTTCCTTCTCCAAAGCAGTTTTCCACGACTTCCATTTCAAAGGTTACAAATTTGTGTGAAAAACCATTAATATCAATTACTGCCCGGGTATATTTGACCGCGTTACTGATATAATTGGCATAGGCCTGAGAAATCAGACCCACATCGGCAACAACTGTAAATTCATCGTCCGGGATATTCAAAAGCTGGTTATCCACTTTAATGCCTCGCTCTTCCAATTGAGGAATATATCGGTCCAGTTGAGGTCTGATTATTTTTTTGCGGAAATTAATCTTCTTGGGTTCAATAACATATTGACCTTGCTCAAAATGAGAACGTCTAAGCAGTGTCTCCAAAAATAGACTTGTCTGTTCATAGTGGGAAAGGATCTCTTGAAATTGCCGTCCCATGGACTGATTCACATAACTTAGCTCCTGGGCAAGCAGTGGTGGGTCCATGTTATCGTTTTCGGCTGTTTCATCGGGTTTACCCTCGAACTGTTCAATCATTTCCTGACTGATGGTGTTTGCCCGATCAATTTTACCTTTCAGCCTTTTATAAAAAAGCTTGAAATACATATTGGGTACGATGACATTATGTCCGATATCGTTAACCAGATTCTTGATGAATTGAAGATGTTCTCTGTTTTTTTCTGAGATAAACCTGTTATGTAGTTGATAACCGATTCGATTGACATACTTTTCAAAAAAAAGATTTGTGTGATCAGTAAGTACCGAGACTGAGTGAATTTCGAAAATACCAAAAACACCTTTCTGATGAAATTCAGCAATATTTTCCAAGGACTGACCTTTTCCTTTAATTGGAATGGCAAAACAGTTCTCATCCAAGACAGTGTTCTCAATTTGGGTGGAACGGTAGCAACTCTTTTTAGTCAGGTTGTCTGTTGAGGAGGCGGAACTGCAGACCATTTCAAATTGTTTGTCACTGTTTATCAAACAGAGTGAACAGTTCAGTTGAAAGAACACTTGGGGAATCAGTACACAGATTAGATAGAAATCCTGCTGTTCTTCAAACTCCTGGGCCAGGTCAAAAAAGGTTTTGAGCGCATCGTCCTGTAATTTTGTAAAAGAATAACTATTATAGTTTTTAATCTTATCTGCAATTCTTTTTCTGATTTGCGATGCTCTGATATCTTCTTTCTGTCCCGAATTTGAGGGATTCATTAAATACCTTTTAAGTGTTCATTTTAGATTCATGCTTGATCTTAAATGGCTTGATCACGGGATCTTCTCAAAAAAACCGGATAATTTTTAATCCTTTTACTTGATTATATTCAATAAACAGCCCTTATCCGGCCAAATTTACCAAACAATTTCAAACGGATACTCACTCTGTCCTATACTGGATTAATACCCGCGATAGTTGATGGGTCAAACTATTTCAGAATTAATCCGGTTATTTTTTCGGATTGGGCAGGAGAAACCTAATCCTTTGGATACATCTCGTCGATAGTCTCCCCATAGGTTTTCATGATAATATTCTTCTTTAGTTTCATGGAAGGGGTCATCAGACTGTTCTCAATCGTAAATTCTGGAACGATGGAGATCTGCTTCACTGACTCGAATGAGGCGAACTCTTTATTCAACACAGCCACTTCTTTCTCAATCAGCTGAGTAATTTTCTCCTCTCTCAACAGATCATTCAGGTCTTTGTATTGAATATTCTGGTCGTGGGCGTACTCCATGATCGGATCAGCTTCCAGGGTGATCAGGGCAGACAGAAATTTACGCTTGTCGCCGACGACACAGACCTGGTTGATATACTTGGATGTGCCCAGTACGCCCTCAATGGCTGATGGTGCAACGTTTTTACCACCAGCGGTAATGATCAAGTCCTTTTTTCGATCGGTGATCTTCAGAAAACCCTCACTGTCTATCTCACCAATATCGCCTGTCAGCAGCCATCCATCTTTGGTGATGTTCTTAGCTGTCTCTTCGGGCATCTTATAGTACTCTTTCATCACGTTCCGACCACGGATCATCACCTCACCATCTTCAGCAATTTTCTGTTCAACCCCAGGGCCTGGTTGTCCTACCGCACCGATTCGGTAATTATCATAGCGGTTGAGATGTGAAAAGGAAGTATTTTCAGTCATACCTAGTCCTTCCACCACGATGATTCCCGCTGCATGGAAAAATCTTTCGACAGTAGCGTTGATAGGCGCTGCGCCACTGATACACCATCGGACACGTCCGCCTAAAGCAGCCTGAACCTTGCTGAATACCAGCTTGGTGGCAAGAGCGTATTTCAGACCTAACATGAACGGAATGGGCTTTTTAGCTAATCTAAAATCAACCACCTGTTCTCCCACACCCATAGACCATCTGAAAATTTTCAAAGCAGCACCACCCTTGGATTCAGCACCGGCAAGCACCTTGCCATAAACTTTTTCGTAAATACGGGGTACACTGGCAAACCAGTGTGGCTTCGCTATCGCCATGTCATTCACAACATTTTCAATGCTGGAGGCAAATGTCAATGGTGATGCCGCAAGCATGGCCGAATAGACCGAGGTTCGAGCAAAAATATGGGCCAGGGGTAAAAAGAGGAAGGTTTCGTCGCTATCTTCTATCGTTGTGCATCCCTTCACCGATTGAGATGTGAAGGCGATATTGTCATGGGTTAAAACACCACCTTTGGGTACGCCGGTGGTCCCAGACGTATATACAATGGCAGCGAGGTCTTCCGGTGTAGTATCTGCAATAATTTTGTCAAGTGTCTCCTCGGACTCGTTCTCCCCCAAGGCCATGAACTCTTCGTATGTCATCACCCAGTCATCATCGTGACTGCCATTAAACAGAATAACTTTTTTCACATTTGGAATCTGATCCTTGACTTCAAGTAGTTTTTTCAGCTGAACAACATCCTCTGCAAAAATAACCACCGCTTCTGAGTGATTGATAATATACTGGCAATCTTTGGCAAGATTTGATTGATAGATTCCGACGGTGACACCACCGCAAGTGGTGATTCCCATATCTGAAAGGACCCATTTGAAACAGGAGTAGCTGATGATGTTAACCTTGTCTCCTTTTTCAACACCCAAAGCCATCAAGCCTTTTGATACCGTTCTGACCTGCTTGTAAAATTCGCCCCAGTTGATGTACTCACGCCCTCCGTTTTCCGTCAACCAGGAGTAAGCATTTTTATTCGGTACTGCATCAACTGTCTGCTTGAGCATTTCATGAATATTCTTGAACTCGATAAACTCCATAAGAATCCTTTCTTTTTAAGTTGAAAATATTTATATACAATCCGTAACCTTAGCTTTACGAACCCTGATTTAAGTACTTTCAATCTTAAACTAAAAACGGGGATATTTTATTGATTTTGGCATGTGTTTTACAAGTTTTTATCAAAAATATATGCAAGAACCCCCTCTGGATTCAGCCATCAGCTTTCAGTTTTAGTCAGTAATGTCCGGTTAGGTTAATGCAAGAGCTGAAATGGGATCCCTGAATCGTGCTTATAAGAATTAAAATAGAGCTTCTTAGTGAAGCGTAGCGAAAATAAGCCTTGTTTGAGTTCGGTACGAACGAGTTTGGCGTTTTTTCGCGAAGCGAACATAGAAACTCTTTTAATTCTTATGCTAAGAATCAGGGATTCCATTTCAGTGAATGCTCTGCAAAAACCTAACCGGACATTACTGGTTTTTAGTACCTTATAAGTTATTTTCTATGTTTTTTTTGGCAGAAAATACTTTTAAGGTACTTATCCTGTTTGTAAGGGTTAAGTGACTGAAAAAATGTTTGTTTTTACTGAAGGCGAATAGCTGACAACTGACGGCTTCTTAACTTTCATACAGAATGTTATTTTAAAAACCAGGTTATACTTAAAAAAAGTGGTTTTGCGTTCAGGCACTAATTATGAGACTGTAATTTCGGTGACGGTGAAACCGGCATCAGTGATTGTTTTTGTAATCAATGCTTGATCCACCGGTACAGCTGATTCAATCAGGGCATTTTTCTCTTCCAGATTAACAACTGTCGATGTGATTGCTTCAACACTGTTTAATTTATCGGTAACGCTTTTGACACAATGTTGACAGTTCATGCCGTCAATGGATATTTTTGTCTTCATGGTTTGCTCCTTTTTGGGTGTGGGTTTTGTGTGGCTGATAGGTATCTCACTATCAGTCGGTTTAAAATTTCTTAAACGCAGCGCGTTGGAGACAACGGAAACGGAACTCATCGCCATGGCGGCTGCAGCAAACATCGGATTTAAAGTGGGTCCACCAAACAGAAAAAAAACGCCTGCTGCCAGCGGAATACCGGCGGTGTTGTAGGCAAAGGCCCAAAACAGGTTTTGTTTGATGTTCCGCAAAGTGGCTTTACTCAGCTCGATGGCTGTAACAACGCCCATCAGGCTGTTTTGGATTAATACGATTCCCGCAGACTCCATGGCAACATCGGTACCGGAACCAATGGCAATTCCAAGGTCTGATTGAGCCAGTGCCGGGGCGTCATTAATTCCATCTCCGACCATGGCCACCCGGTCTCCTTTACTTTGCAGGTTTTTGATCTGGACGGCCTTATCGCCCGGCATGACCTGGGCAACGACTTGATCGATGTTCACCTGCTTGGCAATCGCTTCAGCGGTCAATCGGTTATCGCCTGTTAACATAACGGTTTTTATTCCCAGCTGATGTAACCTTGATATGGCCAGAGCGCTATCTGGTTTTACCACATCGGCCACGGCTATGATTCCAGCTAATGAACCATGAATTGCCAGATACATCGCGGTCTTACCTTCCTGGGAGAGCTGGTTTGCTTCTGGTAGGTCAGTGTTGATGATCCTGTTTTCTGACATGAACTCAATATTCCCAAACAACAGCTCTTTACCTTCAACGGTCGCTTTAATGCCTCTGCCGGGTATCGCCTCAAAATCATCAACCGGTAGGAATTTCAGCTCCCTCTTTTTATTCTCTTCCACTACAGCCGCTCCCAGAGAATGCTCAGACCCTTTTTCAGCTGAGGCTGCCATTTGTAACACTCTGTTTTCCTGCCAGTCTCCAAAGGTGAATATTTCCGTGACTTTGGGTTTTCCTTCGGTAATGGTACCGGTTTTGTCAAAAACAATGGTTTTGATTCGACTGGCAATTTCCAATGGTTCCCCTCCTTTGATCAGAACCCCCAGCGATGCACCCCGGCCAGTGCCCACCATAATTGCTGTCGGGGTTGCCAAACCCAAGGCACACGGGCAGGCAATGACCATGACTGAAATGAATATTTTCAAGGCAAATGTTGCTTCCATTCCTCCTACCAACCAGGCTAATCCTGACAAAACAGCGATGCCCATGACAATAGGGACAAAATAGCTGGAAATGATGTCTGCCATTCGGGCAATCGGCGCTTTACTTCCCTGGGCTTCTTCAACCAGTTTAATGATTTGAGCCAGCGCGGTTTCCTTACCGATTCGTTCAGCCCGATATTGAATGGTTCCATTCTGGTTCATGCTGGCACCCGTTACCGTGTCACCGGCAGTTTTATCAACGGGCATGCTCTCTCCGGTTAACATGGATTCATCGATTGAAGTGCGACCTTGGGTAATGATTCCATCGACTGCAATTTTTTCCCCGGGTTTGGCTATCAACACATCTCCAATTTCGACCTCTTCAATGGGAATCGTCTCTTCATGACCTTCTTTGACCACGATGGCAGATTTAGGTTGAAGTCCCATTAATTGCTTTATCGCTCCTGAAGTCCTGCCTTTACTGACCGCTTCCATATACTTGCCTACCTTGATCAGGGCAATAATAACTCCGGCGGTTTCGTAATAAAGATACATTACCAGTTCAGTGTTCCCCATCAGGATTTGTACCGTATTCCATAAACTATATCCAATCGCAGACGTTGTACCGACAGCGATTAAGGAATCCATATTTGGATGTCCTCGAAAAAAGGTGGGGTACCCTTTGGTGTAAAAATGTAAACCGGCTATGACAATCGGTATAACCAAAATCAGTTGCAGTAAGGCAAATGTGCCTGGATGATGTTCCGGGCTGATGATTGTTGGTAATGAAATCCCAACCATTTCAGCCATGGCAATAAAAACCAGAGGAATGGCAAATAAAATAGATACGATTAAGCGAATATATTGTCGCTTAAGATCTTTCTGTTTTTTTTCTTCATCAAGATCCACTGATTCTCCCTCGGCAACTTTTGACAGTGTGTAGCCCGCTTTGGCCACACTTTCCATAATTTGAGATTCTTTCAGCTTTTCCGGCAGATAAGAGATCTGTACTTTTTCAGTTGCCAGGTTGACCGTTGCCGTTTCAATACCTGCTAGTTTTTTAATTGCATCTTCAACTCTTTTCACACATGACGCACAGGTCATTCCTTCGACATCCAGGATTATTGTTTCAACACTCATTGCATTGCTCCCATTGTATTTTGGGTCATCAAATATCTATTAGATTCGTTTGACGAGTAATTTCATTAATTCATCAATTTTATTTTGAATTTCGGCTTCATTTTTGGCTGCAACTGCATTTTTTAAACAGTGTTGCATGTGTGTCTTCAGGACCTCCTGTTCTACTTTGTGCAGGGCGGCTTTCGCGGCTTTCAGTTGTGTTAGAATATCTACACAATAGCGGCGGTTTTCAATCATGCGTTTGATACCTTTGATCTGTCCCTCAATTCGGTTTAAACTAGGTAACTGGTTGTCATATTCCGGATGCATTTTCTCCTCTTTTTAGTGCCTTATAAGTTATTTTCTGTTTTTTTGTCAGAAAATAACTTTTTAAGGGACTTATCCAGTTTTACTGGGTCTCGTTAATGTTGTTTATATAGTATACCGGGGTAGGGTATGCTGTCAAACTCTGAAAAAAAGGCTATAAATATCAGATAAAGATAAATAAAACCTGAACGGAAATCCCCTGTTTTTAATTATAATCTGGTTTTAAAAATAACATTCAATATGAAAGTCAGGAAGCTGTCAGTTGTTAGCGATCAGTTATAAACAAAAACAATAGTATTAACAGTCGCTTAAGACCTAACAGCTGAAAGCTGATTACTGACTTTTCGAGTGTTTTCGTTCAGGAACTAAATAATGGTTTGATTTTATGGTGGGAGGATTATTGGACTGGTTGCAGGGGTAAATCTGCAACCATATTTTGTATCGTTTTAGGCAGGCATTTCTGGATTTACTACATTGATGACAGGCGGACCGCCTGCTCTTTTTGATCTTCAGGGGAGTTTTCGGCGATTACTGGAGCAATCATCAAAAAGACTGCAACCGGCGATTCCATATAAGACCGCAAAGATGAGTAGACCCCGAATGCCATGTTTTACAATTATTTTCATCTTGATCTATTTCTAAGGGTAAATTAAAGGAGTACGATGATAACCAAACGACTCATTTTAAAATGATTCACTCACTATTGAAAATGCACAAGAAAGGCCATCTCAGCAGGTTGGTACTTACTTATTGACTAAAAAAGATTGTTGCATTTGAATTTACAGGAGAAAAAATTTGTATAATTTTCAAGAATCAGATCTCTACTAAAATATTGTGCGAATATTTTAATAGAGATCTGATTCTGATTTCAATAATTTAGGTATATTTTTGCGGTGGTCTCTTATTGTTTTTTCTTTAAAGTGAGGCTATGATGATCTTTTGAATTTATTTTAGATCAGCTGGATTACTATAGTTTCTTCACTTATTCGATGTTTAAGGGGACATTTCCAACACCCTGATAAATTGGATGGAAAGAAGCATTAAAGTTGTTTGAGTCAGTTTATAGATAAACTTATTTAAAATTTTATGAAATACAATGGAAAATAAACAGTTTGACCTAATCATCGTTGGTGGCGGAATTTCAGCATTGAGTCTTGCCCATTTTGTAAATAAGTTTCAACCCGGTTTGAATATATTGCTATTGGAAAAAACAAGTCGGTTGGGTGGAGCTATTCGAAGCTCCAGTGAAGATGGGTATCTATTTGAGTGGGGGCCTCATGGCTTTCTAGATAATGTGCCGGAATCTATGGAACTTCTCAATGATCTGAATTTTGGAGACGAAATTCTAAGGGCATCTTTAAAGCAATTTAAGCGGTATATGTGTATGCATGGCAAATTGCATGAATTGCCGCAATCGCCGCTTAAGATTATCAAAAGTCCTGTGATGCCTTTTTCTGGAAAGCTGAGAGTATTGGGAGAGCTTATTAAACGTCCCATTGTCAGTGAACAGACGATAGCCGATTGGGCAGCCCATCGTTTTGGTAAATCCATGCTTCCCATAGCAGATATTGCTGTCACTGGTACATATGCCGGCGATATTGAAAAACTGAGTATCGATGCGGTGATGCCGGGTCTGAGAAAGCTAGAATTGGAGGCCGGTTCACTTTTCAGAGGGTTGATGAAGAACAGAAAAAAATCTCCCCATAAAAAATTGCCGACGATGATCAGCTTTCGAGGGGGTATGGAAGAACTGGTCAAAAAACTTTCAAAAAACGCAAATATTCAATATGAAACCCAGGTTGATCATTTAGAAAAGGGAGATACGGGTTGGAAAATATCGACTTCAAAGGGAACCTATCAGTGCAAACAGGTCGCTTTGGCGATGCACATTAATGATTCGCTTAAGCTCTTGAATGAACTGCATCCAGCTCCCAGGCAGTCCGTTCCGGTTGCTCATATTACTAATATCGGTATGGGATTTGGTCCGGAAGCAAAAATTCCTTTTGGTTTTGGCTTTTTAGCACCAAAAACAGAAAAAAGATTTGCGCTGGGGTCTCTTTTTCCGACACATATGTTTAAAAATAGAGCTCCGAAGGGAGTAATGACAATGGAAGTTCTGGTGGGAGGGACGAGGAATCCGGAATATTTGGAGTTAAAGGAAGATGAGCTCAAAGCCAGAGCACTCAAAGATATGCGAGAGCTACTTGAATTGCCAAAAAATCCGGTGCACACAAATGTTATTACCTCCAGTACGGGTCTACCCCAGCTTGAAATTGGGCACCATAAACTGCAGGCGTATCGTGATGAAATGATTCAGAAGTATCCAGGTGTATTTATTCATGGGTGTGGTTGGGACGGTATTGGTGTGAATGAAATGGTTAGAGATGCTCGACAGACAGCCGAATACATTGTCAGTGGTAGTAAAGAAACGGTTCAGCCCAAAGTCAAAGGCGTCTATTTTTAGCGGAGAGCATCAAATCTGGTTTGCGGTAAATCAGGGTGCACGTATCAAGTACATGTTCCCTGATTTACTACTTCTGCCTGAGTTGTTATTTCCCTGGTAGATGACAGAATTGACAGTTGCTGTCGTCATCTGCTTCTGCGGCATCACCTTCCCGCTCCCGATGACAGTTCTGGCAGGATCCATGTAAGGCATGTTTATATCCAGGGGCTTGATGACTGAACTCTTTTTCAGACATTTTAGCCAGCCCTATCATATTTTCCTGGTGACATTCCAGGCAGGTCTTAAAATTTTTCGTTGGCTGGACTTCTTCCCAATGTTTAAACTCTTCAAACGCCGCTTCTGTTTTAAATCGATTTCGATGGCGTTCTGCATTAAACATGGGGGTATCCAGCAACATATCTTTATGACAGGCGCGACATTGGGTATTGTTGTCATTGGGTAAATTCAGATGGTGGCACATGATACAGGATTCTTCCTGCTTCTCAAAATCGTATTCATCCACAAAATCTTCCTGATGCTGTTTGTGGTTAAAATTTACGAAATTTCCATTTAAATCACCATCGAGGCGAAGTTGAGTCCTCATTGCATCAATTCCCAGTACATATGGAGATATGGGTTGCGCTATGGGTTTAAACGGACCCGTTGCCTGATCCTGGAACAGAATCCAAGTTGCTGGAATAACGATTACGGCTGTGACCAGTGTTCTCTTAAGTCGGGCCCCGCCAAAGACTTCTTTTGTTTCTGACCGGGTCCAGAGTTTGACTGCTGGAGTGTGCCCATCGGCGAGTGTTCCTGGTTCATCAAAAATGTGAAACCGCTCTACAATCAGGAAAAATACCAATCCCGCTCCGGACAATATTCCCATACTTAAAAGAAACTCACTAAGATTGGGAATGTAAGTGGTTTCCGCACTGGTAAAATAGCCGATAATACCGGTGTCGATACGATGCATGAGCAATCCGAGCACTGCAGATGAAGTTCCAATGATCAGTCCGATGATCCGCTTGCGAAAAGCAGGGGTTAAAAATATGATGACGGGTATAATGGTTTGTAATACAATCTCAATCCAGAATAGATAAGTCTCCCAGGAAATATCCGGTCCGAAGACAAAATTCCATTTCTGGTTAATCGTAAAGTCCAGAATTTTAATGACCAGATACAAAGCCAGAAAAGCGGCTGATCCTTTCACCAGACTTGTTAATAGTTTCAGATTAACGGTGCGTCGATATAAATAGGAAAAAGAGATCAACAATAGTACGATTGTAGATAAACCGGCTCCCATGGCAGAAATGAAAAATTCAGGCGGAATCCAAAGGCTATACCAAAGTGGGTGTAAGCGTGTGGGAGAAGCCATAAACAATGAACCCAGAGAACTATGATGCATTGTGGACAAGGTAATCCCCAAGATAACAACCGGCAGCATGATTTGATGAATAAAATGAGTCAGCCTGGGAAAGGGAAATCGTTCTGTAATCACTGGAAGTAGTTCAAACGCCGTAATACTCCAATAAACAGAGACACACCAGAATACTTCGAATAAGAAAGAGTGTGGGTTCCACATAACGAAAGGATGCCAACCTAAATGAGGGAGGCCGATATCAAATAGCAATGCCGTGAGACTTGAACCGTATCCTAAAAATCCGACAACAATTGAAAACCTGGCCACCGGCTTAAATTTTTCTATCTGAAAAATGTAAATTATGGCGGCAATAATAAATCCACTTGTCGCCAGAGCAGCCCCTGCAACCATATTAAATACTTTCCAGAGTCCCCACGGTAACTGGTCCGTCATATTGGTTGAAGCACCCAGTCCAAAAATAAATCGTCCGAGACCAATAACCATACCAGCGATGAAGATGATCCAGAGGAGATCTTTCAGCCTTGCCAATGCTATTCTATCATTATTCATGATTATCCTCCTTGATTGGACCAACGTTCAGACTATTTTGAGGGTTTTCCTGAGATTGTTTTTCTATCTTTTCCTGAGCAATTTTATTTTTTCGATTAAATATCCAGACACCGGCCAATCCCGCCCCAACAGTAACAAATTGAATGGGTGTCACCCAAACCCAGGGTTCGACCAAAGAAGGTATAGACTGGGTTGCCAGACTCGGTAAACGTATGTGCTCCAATTTTTCTTTGGATGGCATCTTTAAGGTTTCGCCTAATGGGATATCAGAAATATACATTACTGAAGTTCCGCCAAATTCTTCACGACCATAAATATGGTCCAGGTAAAGGTCTGGATCGGATTTTATTCGTTTTTCTGCTTCTTTGATGAGCTCATCACGAGGTCCAAAAATGGTTGCCTGGGTTGGGCAGGCAGATACGCAAGCGGGTAATCCGTCATCCATTTGACAGGTCTCATCCATTTTGCATTTTTGTATATATGGCAGGACTTCATTATATTGATAACGAGGAATGGAAAAGGGGCAGGCGATCATGCAGTACCGACATCCGATACATTTGGAAGCATCATATACCACTGCGCCTTCAGCGTTGATAGAAAATGCACCGACCAGACAAGCAGCCATGCAAGAGGGTTCCAGACAGTGCATGCACTGTCGTCGTACCATACGCCAGGTTCCTGACTCCTTTCCTTCTGTTTTAACAATGGCGGTGTAACGATTGCCTGAAAGCCCATCTTTTCCTTTAAAATGAGCAAAAAAATCTCTTGGCAACTTATTTTTTTTAACACAGGCTTCTACACATCTTTCACAACCAATGCATTTTGTGACATCTGTGAGAATTCCCATCTTTTTAGAGGGTGTCTTTTTCATGTTTAGCTGTCATATCCAATTGTTTCAATCATAATAATCTGTAATTAATGAGTGGACTTCTTTGGCTGTCTTATTACAAATTATTGTGGATGTATTTTTTGAGACGAAAAATCCAGTTTTACTAAAATTATTTTTTCCTAATCCATTTCCCAATTATATAAATCCTATATTGAAATCCTATATTGAAATCCTATATTGTAGAATTAAAGTTAATTGGAATTCGGTTGTCTAAAGATCAGATTTGTGACTGCACTTGCAGCACTAAAGTTAGACACAAATCCGTTTATTGCGGGGTATCTAAGGTAATGCTCGGTTTGCTTAACAACCACCATTAAGGAAGTGGATGCGCGATGATTTTCATAGCTGCTTTAACATCAAACTTTTTGAATGCCCGGTTTTTATATGTTACCCCATTGATGGTTACCTCTGGTCGATGGCACCGATCTGTACAGGTTGATTGACTTCCGTGATCATATTCATATTTTTTCGCCAGTGTGTTTCCACCTTTTAAGTACTCTTTTCTCAATTTTACCATTATTTTTTTCTTTCTGTACTTACTTCCGGGACCATGACAACTTTCACAGGAAACCCCATCTTTCATTTTATAAGATTTACTGAATTTTGATTTGGGTGCTTCTGGGGCAGTTACATGACAAACCAGACATTCGAAGGCTTTTTCCGGAGATTCTTTAATACCGGCACGTTTGGCTTCTTTTTTGGCGGCTGATGTTAAAAGTGTTTTATATGCGTTTGAATGCTTGGTGTCCGTCCAAACTTTATATGCATTACCGAGTTTTGACTTTTTATGACAGGATTTGCATTTTTTAACGCCGACATATTTGGCTTCCTTGGCAAAACCAGATGATGATAAAAATAATGCAAAACATATTAAAGCGAAAATGCGAAATGAAGTTTTCATGATGTTCTCCTAAATATCTAAAAAAGGTAGGATTATTAAATTTAAAATGAAACGAATGCCAACACAAAAAGATAAAAAAGGTATTATTATGACATATTATTATATCTTTATACTTTTTTATATTTTTGTGATTTTTTTTGTTAAGAATTAATTCTCTTGATAGAACCTTGTATAGTATTAAAACTCATTTATTGATTGATTGTGACGGGTTAATAGAAAATTTAGATTTTCCAATGAAAAATTAAATACAAGTATTATTAGTCATACTATTCGTATTAAATTTTATAACCCAGATCAAATACCAAAATAAATGAATTTGACTATCGGTTTATATGGAGGTCACGTCTGCTCTGTTTTTAAGCTACCGATTGAAAAAGCATAAAGTGACAAAATTGATACTTCACGTTCATGTTATATATGAAATCATCCATCTACTCAAGTCATTATAATGTTAATAGATCAACTTTATCATAATATTACTGGATTTACTTATAAGTATAATTTGTTTTATTACTAAACTTGATTAACTTGGTATATGAATATATCCTTTAGTTTAATTTGAAAAACATACGCGCTTAAATTGAAAGCAGGATTAGATAATGGCAAATAAAAACAACTCACTCATGCAGGAATCGGTGAGTAGTCAGATCCATACACCTCTTTACCATCAGATCTTTTTAATTCTGCGGAATAAAATTTTAGATAATACTTATCCACCCAATTCACTGATTCCTAATGAGATTCAAATTATGGAAATATTTAGTGTCTCAAGGATAACGGCAAAAAGGGCTCTGAATGATCTGGCAGCGGCAAATTTTGTCATTCGAAGACGGGGTAAGGGGACGCGGGTATGTGACAAGCTACCCGTTGTTCCGTTGGGTATCCCCTCTGATGATCTAATTGAAAATCTTTATCAGGTTGGATTGAAAACAAAAGTAAAAATTCTCCATTTTGCTTATATTGCAACGCCTACGAATGTTGCTGAATATTTAGGACTCGAAGAAAAATCAATTGTTCAGACAGCTACCCGTATCAGGTCATACCAAGGTCAGCCTTATTCACATGTGACCTCTTTCGTTCCTGAGTCCATCGGCCAAACCTACACCAAAGAAGATCTGGGTAATACACCATTGTTTCAGTTAATACAGCAGCGTGGGATTCGTATTGTCAAGGCCGAACATTCTGTTTCAGCTGTACTGGCAGACCCAATGGTTGCACCATTGTTGGAGGTAGAAGTTGGAAGTCCGCTACTTAAGGTAAATAAAGTTATTTATGACCAGGATGGTAAACCGGTTGAATATCTTGTTGTGTTGTATCGATCGGATCGTTATCACTATAAAGTTGCTCTGTCTGTTAATAAGAAAAATGACACATGGAGTTCAGATAGCGGTTCCAATTCAGAAGTTCAATAGAAAACCAGATTGTGTCTCTCTTAAATTCTGCAACAATTTAGTAAAATATAGGACGGGCGGAAACGTTTTGGTCCTTTATACGACAAATCATTCTCAACTCAGATTGGCAAAAATGTTGTTGATATATTGCACAATGTAGAAGAATTCAACACTTAAAAATAAAAAACAATATGAACTATTACCGCTTGTCAGATCTTGAAATTGTATTGAAAAGTGCCGGAGAAATCGGATCTGGAATTGTCTGTCGATTGTTTCAGTCTAATTTTAAGAAAATTGTACTATTGGATATTGAAAAACCACTTGCCGTTCGCAGGAATGTCTCTTTTTGTGAAGCGATTTATGATCAGGAAAAAACAGTAGAAGGTGTTACTGCCGTTAGAATTGAAGATCCTGCTGATGTAACCGGGATATGGGAGCAAGGGAAAATACCGTTGCTGGTGGATCCTAAAGGTTCATATATTCAACAGAATAAGCCACATGTGGTGATCGATGCGATTATTGCCAAACGAAATATAGGCACGTCCATACAGGATGCAGATCTGGTTATTGCCTTAGGTCCTGGCTTTGAGGCACAGCAAGATGCGCATTGTGTGATAGAAACCAACCGGGGACACAATTTAGGCAGATTGATTCAAAAAGGTAAAGCCGCACCTAATACCGGAATTCCAGGGATGATAGGGAATGAAACGATAAAGCGTGTGTTAAGGTCACCGGGTGCAGGAATATTTACAACCACCCAAAGTATTGGCTGTTCGGTTAAAAAGGGTGATATCGTTGGAAACGTTGGTGAGCTCCCGGTAAGAGTGGAAATAGATGGAATGATACGCGGGTTGATACGTGCCGATACGCCGGTAACGAAAATGTTAAAGATTGGTGATATCGACCCGAGGAACGAAAGAGATTATTGTGATACAATTTCAGAGAAAGCAAGAGCCATTGGAGGAGCAGTTCTTGAAGCGGTGCTGGGACACTACAATCAATAAACTTAGTTATAATCCCATGGAAAAAACAGGTTGATGTAATAAATATTGGGAATAAGGCTTTCAATGGATTTCTTGAAACCAGAAACCCGGAATAGAATTCATGTAAGTTTATAACTATTACGAGAGAGGTAATTATGGCAGTCATTATTCAGATCCTGAAAAATGCTTCGACACGTTCAGTCCAAAAAAAACTCAATGAGTTGAACGGTTGCAATTCTTGTTGTTTGTATATAGAATCTTCAAAGAAACTACTTCAGCCTTAATATCAAGATTATTCAAAAATTGCGGATTCAATAGTTTTAGGATTTATTTTTAGCCGAAGTAACCAGACTCATTCATCAGGGTGTGAGTTAAAATGAGCTATAAAAGAGTATTAATCATTCATCATTCTAGAGAAGATCGGCAGCTACTGAAAGAATCAGTCATTGCGGGATCAACCTGGATTGTTGTTAAGGAAGCCGATTCAGATACTGAAGGTTATCAACTTCTCCAGCAGCAGAATTTTGATGTGATCTTAAGCAGTCTTATTCTGGTAAATTTTGTAAAGCTTGCTGCCAAAGGGACTCACATTGTCATTCTGATTCCTGATGATTCTCCAGAACAACTGGCACAAATTAAGCAGAATGGATTAGAACACTACCAGATCTTTCCCGGCGATAAGGAAAAAATACGGACGGATCTCAGCTCGGTATTGTGGGATGCCATATCCAGACAGAATCCTCGCTTTAAGGTTCCTGATACACTGATGACCTATCGTTCCGGTAAGGTAAAACTTCAAGGTAAAATGCTGGATATCAGTGAGCGCGGTGTATTGTGCCAGCTGGAAGTGGAAAAAGAGTTCCAGTATTTGCTCCAGAATATCCAGATTACGGTGAAATTTTCATCAAAATATGGAGGGGGGAAATTAGAGAAATTACCCTGTTATCATTTGGCGACGCGAACACTAGTTCAGCAAAAAGGCAAAATCCGGATTCAGCTGGTCTTATTATTCTCTGAACTCAAACCGGATCAGACTCAAATAATAAAAAAGACTCATCAAAAAGTCATTCGAGCTAAATATCCCTTCATTCGGTGGGTGAGGAATCATCTGGAAATAAATTTTAATCGAACAACCCATTATTTTTACGGGTCTCATCTGATTAAAATACTGCTTACTATGGTTTTATTGATCGTTTTGATCAATGTGTTATCCCATTTTATTTTCGAAGATGACGCTGAATTGGTTTGGACCAATGGACAAGTATATCTACAAACTGATTCTGTCGATCCATGGGAAAAGATTAAAATGAAGGAATTTCCTGTCAGCAGGCGAGTTACAGTTAGAAAATATGATTCTGAAAATAATTTGCAGTTGTCTCAGCAAAGAAAAATACGGGATGCTAATCGTCACGCAGTACTGAAATACACCCCCCAAGAGATGGCAATCCTTTCTGAAAATAGTATCATACAACGTCATTTTCCTCTTTGGGGGCCATTAAACTATCAGCTCTCTGGAGCTGTTCAATTGATCTTTGCTGAAAACGAAGAAAATGAACCGTTACATCTAAAAATCAACGGGTTGGAATTTTATACCCAAGAGACGCATGTTTTTTTTCAGGATATAGATTCTCCACCGATGTTAAGTATTGTCAAAGGGTCAATTTCGGTACCCGGTGATCAGGACTTAATGGCGTCAAAGAATGAAGGTCAGCTCGATTCGGGTGGACAGGTTTTTTTAACATCTCAGTACGCTCTGCGAATGAAACCGGAATCAAGCCAGGTATTGAAAAGAGATTCTCCGGAAATTTCATATTTCAAAGAATCCTTTTTACCCGGATTTTCTAACGTGGGAAGGTATCACCATATTGGTTATTTAAATATAAATGCTGGGGGTTATTCGCTCATCCGAAATGGGGAACGTTATAAGGTTCAAGCTCCTCAGATTCCGATCATGATGTATGATCATATTGAGACAAATCAGAAAACCCAATTGCTTTTGAAACTCCATTCCGGTGACCGTTTGGTAGTATATCCAAATTCCGGTTTAGAAATTAACCGTTTCTCTCCTGCGGACCAGTATCCCCTGCTATCATCTACAATAAACAGAAAGGGAAAGTCATTAGACTCGATAGAAGCAAACCGGATGAGTTTTAAGGGGAAAATTAGAGCGTGTTTCCAAACAGATCGTAGAAAAGCATCGATGGAACTGTCAACTGATCATGGTATGTTGACTATTGATAAAGCTGAATTTGAAGCGATATCAATGGCGACTTATACAGAAGTAATGGTATTGTCTGGAACCGTTACGGTCAGTGATCGATTGGGTCAGAAATCTGTTAAGATTACCAGAGGTATGAGAGGCCTTGTTGAAAAAGGACGATTTCCTTTACCCGCAGAGAAAATATTGGATGAAGATCTCGCTGTGTTATTAAAAAATAGACCGGATATGGATGATGTTCTGGAGCTGTCAACCTACAGCCAAAAGGATATTGGCAATATGGTTTTAAAAGAAAAATCTAAAATTAGGCTTTACTGGAATACACCTTTGAAGTCGGCAGAACTACGGTTAAAAAATAAGAAATATTCAGTTAAACTTCAAAAGGGATCACCGGCAATAATATTGAATTATCAGATGTTTAATGGTGTGGAATCCGGGACACATTCCATCAAAATTTCTGTTGTTGATAATGCTGATCGAGTTTCACAACTCAGCGCAAAATTGACGTTGGATCCCAATGTGAAAATCAGTGATAAAATTATTGTATTCACAGATAATATTCAATTTGAGCCAGCTCAATCTGCCATAAAAAGAGAATCTCACTATCTTCTCCAGAAAATCATTAATGTGATTAAGGCCAATCCGCAATTGAAGCTTATATCGATTGAAGGACATTGTGATAATGACGGTTCTGCCGATTCCAATTTCTTACTGTCTGTCGAAAGAGCCCGACAGGTAAAGGATTACCTGGTTAAGAAGGGGATCTTATCTTCCCGCTTATTATATTTAGGGTTTGGAGAAAGAAAACCGATCGCAAAAAATCATCATGATGCTGGAAAGAGAAAGAACAGACGGGTAGAATTTGTGATTCGTAGTCTTCAAAACTGAATATTTTTTTATCTACAAATTGGTATCCAAATATAGCAAAATCAGGTAGTTGAAAAAAAATCTATGATATCAATTCATTCTGTTTTATCACAATGGTGGCAATTTCATTTTTTTTGTCTTGCTTGTTTAAGCTGCTAACTCCTTTTCAGCGGCAGGTTAATAATGAATTTAGTCCCGCTTTCAGGATCAGACATCACCTCAATGGACCCACTATGATTGTTGGTGATAATCATATAAGAAACAGAGTGTCCATGTCATTTGGTTCCGTTTTTCTTTATTGGTCATCTTACCGTTAAATTTTCATCAGCTTTGAAGTGTTCCTGTTGGAATATATCGTGGTTTTTAAGTGCTTCCATTAGCGCTTAACAGGGACATCATCTCCTGAAAGTTGACTTATTGAAGTTATAAAGATATTCTTACAGAAAAATAAACGATTCGTTTAAAACACTTCGTTTAAAACAGTTTGTTAAATATTACATGTAAGGAGTAATTTTGGAACTTCAATTTATCTACGACGCCTTACTGGAAGAGGATGAGATATGCGGGCTTATTGATGAAAAAGCATCCATATTACAACATGTTGAACACGGCCACAAGTTAAAGATATACGGTAGAAGAAATACAGGAAAGACATCATTGTTAAAAAACGTGATTATCCCAAAATGGAGAAAAGAGAATCCAAAAGGAGTCTGTATTTACAGTGACCTGATGAGTGTAAACAGTATTGATCAGATTTCTGAATTAATTACCGTTGCTTTCAACAAAGGATATAATAAAACCTTTGGATTCAAATCAACTTTCGAAGGTTTGGTCAAAATACTCAAAGGCTTAAGACCTTCAGCAACAGTAAATACGGAGGGTAAGATATCTATAAGTTTTTTAACCGAACAAGGTGAAAAATTAATACATTTTAGTAAAATATTTGAAAACATTAAAATCTTAAGCAAAGAAAAAAATATTCCCTTCCTGATAGTATTGGATGAATTCCAACAAATTCATCATATTCAAGGAGCCGAGGCTCTATTAAGAGATTCTTTTCAAAACTTACCCTCGTCAATTCCAATCGTAGTGATGGGATCAAAGTTTCATGTTTTATCAGAGATTTTTTCTCGACCAAATGCACCATTTGCAAATTGGGGATTCACAGTTGACTTTAGAGATATTCCATATCGTACTTATTGCAAATACATCCAAGACCGATTTACCACAAAAAAGCTTAAACTTTCATTGGATAATTCTATTTTTTTGCAGGATGAGGCATTCCGATGTCCTGAAACGATCAACCGGGTATGTGCATATATCATGCTCAAAAACCATGATAAAGCAATTGGCATTGAAGAGATCAATGAGGGTATTCACTTATTAATAGAGACTTCACAGAGTCAGTATGAACAACTCCTATCCAATTTTACATTGGAAGAGATGGCGGTATTAAGAGCCTTTGCAAATAAAAAACAGGTCACAACTCCAACGGGTAAGGATTTTGTAGCATTGACGAACCTGACCGCCCCGGGAGTAAACAAAATATTAAAACGGTTGATTAATAAATCAATTGTTTACAGGCAAGACAATCCCAAAAAATTTTTCTTATCTGATCCTCTTTTATTCCACTATTTAAACGAATTTCGAATTATAAAATAATCCGAATTCGGTTTGAGAAAATTCATTCTTATGGATTTTTGAAATATCTTTAAAGTGAGGATTAATCAACTCAGAAATCGGTCTGGGGTGGCTGATAATGTCAACTAGAGCAATTTTCCGAATCATCTCGGCATAGAGGGACGTTGTGAAAGCGCCGGGATAAACCGGCATAGAGTTGGGGATGAAAGAGCCCTACATAAAAGGAGTAGCTAACCATTATGCCCCCGAGTCATGTGCGGATAGCCGTGAGGTTATACGTGAAGCAGTTGACAGGGGTACATGCAGGCCAGCCATTGAGCTCCGAAATCACCTATTTGGGGTGCCGACCTTGTACTACGATGGGGAAGGCAACATCGGGGACAACGATATTTTAGCGAGTTGTTCACGGACCTCACGGAGTCAGAGACCCTGCGCATGCATGGAAACTCTATGCTCGAGAACCGGGAGATCTCAAGGGTTTCCGATTGGGTTTGTAACAAGTCGGAACGGGTGGGAAAGGTCTGTGGCCATACCCCCAGCGCGTACGCTTTTGAGAAGTCAGACATCGTCATAGTTTGGATGCCGTTTGGGTCGGAATCACACGACGAAAAGTAAGTTGGGGACTCGATGCGGACATCAGTGGATTTTTCGACAATATTGATCATCAATGGTTGATGAAATTCATAGAACACCGTATCGCGGATACCAAACTCTTACGTCTCATTAAAAAGTGGCTGAGAGCAGGCGTATCTGATGAAGGCGAATGGTCGAAGACACTGGTAGGAACGCCTCAAGGGGCCGTTATTTCTCCTTTGTTGGTAAATATCTACCTGCACTATGCCTTAGACCTGTAAAAACATAGGGGACGTTGCGTCTTTTGAGTCCTTCGTTTTGTAATATATTAATATAATAAATTATATTGTGATACACATTAAAATAAGTAAAGACAAGGTAGCAGATTGGTAGCTCTAAAAATAGATCGTAAATTAACTATTATTGAATAAATGTCTATCAAAACTTTTCAAACTTTTATTTTTATTCCCATTGACTATTTTTCAAGATATTTCTTTCATATGAGACGTGTCTGTTTATAAGCTTTCATTTTCCAGAAAACCGTTGATCAATTGAACGACAATTCCAGCCCCTCTTTTATTAAGGTGAATGTTATCGGTTAAAAACAAAAATCCGTTATCATCTGCTATGTTATCCCAGCTTTTCCTGAGAATGTAGTGGGAAAAGATCGCCTGATACATGACTGTATTTTCTCCTCCCTTGTAATTTGCATTTTCTTTGGGTGTTCCTTTTTGGATTGATTCGACCATTGATTCATTCAGTGCCAGATATGTTACATTTTTTTGTCTGGCGATATTCTTAATGGCAGCAGAATATTCAATTGCTCTTTGGTATCCTGCATGGGCTTTAGCTTCTGTTACAGGAGGTAGAGATAAGACAGCTATTTTTGCATGGGTTTCCTGTTTTAAGCGGTTAATAATCTCAATTAAATTTTCTGTATACCCTTTCTTATCAGGTGTTACAGGGAGATTCATCACTTTGGCAAATCTGGCTGCGTTTTTTTCGTTGAGGGTGGCCAGCACATCGTTTGTTCCGATTAAAATGGTTATAAAATCAGGATTACAACGGATAATCTCATCCAATCTTTGCCGGACATTGTAGGCCAATTCCGTATTGATTCCCGCATTAATAAAGGAGTAGTTTTTGGAGCGATACATCGCTGAGAGTTCGTCGACATAGTTAAAACTCACTCTACCGTGAGTGATGCTATCTCCTATGCAGACAACCACTTTTCCATCAGCACTGGATTCTGATTCCAAAAATGCCTTAGGGCTATTATCTGGATATTTGGTGGCAGATCTGTGGCCATAAAAGAAGATGGATCCGAGTAATAAGAACAAAATTACCATTGAAAACATTAGTTTTTTAATCATAGATAGTCTTGCTCAAACGGTTGCGTTGGTATTTTTGATCATAGAGAGATGAGCAGGATACATATTATCACTAATTAGTACAAGGGCGACATTGCGTCATTTGATGCAAATGACGCAATGTCGCCCTTGTACCCGTTTTAATTGTTTAAATATCAACGAATCCATATGCTGGTAGGTGATATTTAAACAGTACCTAACTTTTATTCTATAAAAAATAATATATTACAGGTGCATACAGATATTAAAAGTTGATTTTATCATTATCATTATGCAAGTAATTGTATTAAAACCGGTCTGGATAAATGTTTATAATTTTTATCAGTTATCGGGTCGATTAGCTCTTTCTGATAGGAAAAGTGGGGGTTTCATCAACACAAATTATAGGATAAGTATAAAATTCCACTAATTGGTGATATATAAACGTTTACTTGGTTTAATATCAACATTCTCATTTAGAAAACCATGAAAATGGGTAAAAAAAAATATATACAGCTATTTATAAAAATTGATTTTTATGGGTCCTATAATTGCAGTTGGTGGTGAATAGAAATATTTACTAATGTTCCATTTTGAACTTAAAGCTGAGCACTCTATTTTGCATTGGTTTTAGCCCATTCATAAAAATTTAGATATTTGAATGGTTATTTCAGGCAGTAATTTAAAAAATATGATTTAACAGTGACAGATTTGAATGTAATGCAGGTGATCGCATGTATTAAGCAGGTGCCAGACACAACACAGGTAAAAATTGATCCGAAAACGAACACTCTGGTGCGTGATGGTATTCCATTTATTATCAATCCATATGACGCTCATGCACTGGAAGAGGCGTTACGGTTGAAAGACAGATTTGGATTTAAGGTAACTGTCATATCAATGGGTCAGCCCAGTACAGAAACAGTCTTAAGGAAGGGACTGGCTCTGGGAGCGGATCGTGCTGTGCTACTTTCGGACAGAGTTTTTGGTGGTGCAGATACGCTGGCAACCAGTAAAGTTTTAACGGCCGCAGTAGAAAAACTTGCAGAAGAAGAGAAAGTGGGTTTAATTATTTGCGGTAAGCAGACTATTGATGGTGATACCGCGCAGGTAGGGCCCGGAATCGCAACCCGCATGAATATAGAACAGTTAACCCTGGTCGATCAGATTGCAGATGTTGATATTGAAAATTGTAAAATCCAGGTTCGTCGAAAACTGGAAGGGCGAAGTGAAGAGGTTGAAGCACCAATACCTGTATTGCTTATCCACTAAAAGGACTTTTTGATATTGTTTCTCTGTTGGTTATTGTTGCGGTCACTTTTGCGGCATTCTGACACGGTTTGTGTCTTTTGTCCCTACTGTCTGACTATGTTTGAAGATGGAGTTAAAGATATTGGATCTGAAAAACTTCAGGTTAAAGACATTGCCGAAATTGTGGCAAAAGCCATTGTTTGAAATCTATTAGCACAAAATAGTCAAAGGGGGATGACTCCCCCTTTGACGACTACTTGCTCAGCAACGTAAAAGTATCACTACCAAACTTAGTCCACCACTCCTCTCCCAAGTTACGCAAATTGGTGATATTGCCCTGTTTAATATTGTCAATATCGTCGTCGGCCAGGTCCAGATTAGAATTCACCCGAATATAGTTATCTCCCAAAATTGTCTCTGCCTGCATATCTACGATGGTTTCATCGGTGACAATACCGATCAGGTCATGAGTTAGCCATCCGATTGCGCCATAATCCTGAGATTCTTCACCCGGAATACGGCGGGTTCTTTTTCCCGTTCCAACAGAGAAAACACGGATTTCGTCATCTGGCCACAATTTTTTTGCTTCTGCATAAGCAGTCATGGTGGGGTTGTTTACAATAACACCACCATCAATTAACCATTGGTTGTTCACCTGAACGGTTGGAAAGAAAGTAGGTGCAGCGGAAGTAGCGTCCACTGCATCAAGGGCTTTGGTTTTGTCTTTGTCAGTTGACTTTAAAATAACAGGAATACGGTTCTCAACATCATAGGCCGTCAGGATTAAAGGCATTTTTGAAGATTTCAGCAACCGTTTTCCGAAATATTTCTTCAACATATTCCGCTTGCCTTTTCCATCATATTTGGGCTGGTTTTGAATCGGTAAGGTTTGATCCCAAAATGATTGAGGGAAAATTTCTTTGCCATTTTCATGGTCATATAAATTTACCAGGTTGTCTCCCGGCATTTTTAAAATACCAATAGCCGCTGCAATAATTCCACCTGTTGAGGTGCCGGCAATAAGACTGAATATTTGATGAAGTGGTTTTCCTGATGCTTTTTCCAGTTGATTTAAAAAAGTTGCCGTTGACGCTCCTCTAATACCTCCACCATCTAGAGACAATATTTTTCGTACCATTTTTTCTATCTCCTGTTTTGGTTACTGAAAAGAGAGAGTGAAAAGAGAGAGGGACGTTGCGTCATTTGAGTCCTCTGTTTGCAACAGAGGGCTCAAATGACGCAACGTCCCCCTATCACTTACAAAAAACAGTAGTGGATAAAATAGGTAACTGTCTATAAAAAATGAGGTTTTCAACGCATGGTAGCTAATTTATCTGTCTTACATTCTAGTGATAACACAAAACATATGTTACCGAATAATTAGAGTTGACCTTTTTTTATAGGTCTTGAATATTTCTCTTATATTAGGTAGTATTAAGGTATGATTTTGCAATATTGCTATCGAATCTTATAACTATTTTCTGAGTAGAATGTCTTATATAACACTGATATATTGACGGATACTTGGGTTGTTGAGCCACAAGTCTTATTTATAGTATCCTGTGATAACAAGTGCGAATAAACAACCAAATACAATAAAAAATGGAACAATTGAATAAACCAAAAATATTGATTGTTGATGATAAAAAAGAAAATATACTGTCAATGGAATTTTTACTTTCTAAGCTACATGTTGACATTTTTACAGCAGAATCGGGTCAAGGGGCAATTGAGATTGCTTCAAACTATGATCTTGCCTTAATACTCCTTGATGTCAGAATGCCTAAAATGGATGGATATACGGCGGCTGAAAAAATACGTCAAATTGATACGACTCAACATGTGCCCATTATTTTTGTAACAGCGGTGAATATGGAACAGCGACATGTATTTAAAGGGTATCAATCCGGAGCTGTTGACTATCTGTTTAAGCCATTTGTTTCTGAAATTCTATTGGGTAAGGTTTCTGTATTTTTAGAACTTTATCAGCAAAGAATGGTTCTGGAAAATATGAATGAAAAGCTGGAATCACGTGTTCAAAAAAGAACTTTGGAGTTAACAACAATGAAAGAGGAAGCTGAAGAAGCCAACAGATTAAAAAGTGAGTTTCTATCAAATATGTCCCACGAATTGCGAACCCCGATGCATCACATTTATAGTTATGCGAAAATTGGAATAAAAAAAGAGAAGGTATCGACAGATAAGATGGTGGAGTGTTTTGAGAAAATAGTTTCGGCCAGCGACCGAATGATGTATTTAGTGAATAATCTACTTGATCTTTCTTCGCTGGAATCCGGTAAAGTAAAATTTAAATTTTTAGAAGTCGATATTTTGGACATCCTCAAAGAAAAAATCGTTGGGTTGCATCAGGAACTACAAGAAAAGACAATTGAGGTCGATATATCTGCTCCAGCGATTTCGACTATAGTAATTTGTGACTATCAGAAAATAGGGCAGGTTATACGAAATCTGTTATCCAATGCCATAAAATTTTCCAGCGACCAGAAAAAGATTTTGGTTACCTTTGAAACCGGTCAATTAAGGTTGGGATCCGATAGTAAAGATAGTCCTTTAGTCGACGCTATTACATTGTCGATTCATGATGAGGGGCCCGGTGTTCCGGAGAGTGAATTGGAGTCAATATTTGATCGGTTTACGCAAAGTAGTACCACCAAAACGGGTGCAGGAGGTACGGGTCTGGGACTTTCAATCTGTAATGAGATCATCAAGGGGCATTATGGGGAAATCTGGGCTAAGAATAATCCTGATGGGGGTGCTATTTTTAGTTTTACCATACCTTATGAACAGGAAACCAATTTTCTGGATAGGCGATAGAACAGATTGATAACAAAAGATATCGCTTTTGTCTCGGACAAAGCTGGCTATTTAATAGGTATTATTTTGATCTAAAGAGGCATCTTTTCTTTAAAGGCTTCAATCAGATCCGGAAATAGTTTGCGGACAAATACTCCTTTTTCCCGATCGATGAGTTCCAGAAAATCCGGGTAGTTCGAATGGTCTTTTGAAAGTTGTGGCGGGTATTCGCTGTCTTTATATTGAAACTGATCAAATTTACTGAATATTTCTATGATAGATGTTGATTGTCCATTATAGCTTTCCAGCCAACCCAACCTCTTCATCATCTCAAATCGGATACGGTCTGCCAAAAAGAGCTGAATATCCATTACTCTGGATTTTTCAGAACTTTTCAGCGTAGAGAAATCATTCAATGGATCTAATTCCAGGGCATAAATAATCAACTGAATCAGGGCGAAGGCACTGCTTTCATCAGGTTGCGCGAGGAATAGCAGAGAATCTTCAGAAATAGTTGAAAATCCGGTGAGTGGATTATACACTTCTGAAAACTTCTCCTGCCAATAATGGCGGAATCGCTTGTTCATCCGTTGTGCTTTATAATTATCCAAATAGGTGATATCTGCCATTCGCCAATTCAATGAAAACAGTTTTTACTCAAAGGGAACTAGAATTTTTCAACCGCTTTTTCGAGCAATTTTCTGGACTCTTTTGAAAACCAGCAATCGATGAAAGCCTCATTATGTTTAGTGAAAAACTTATTGTATTTCAGGCGGATTCCCTCTGTCTTTGTCTGCTTCATTGCGGCGAGAGCCTGAAGTGGATGTTTTGCAATTGACTCTATTTTTTCGATGGCTTTTAGTTCAACTTCTGCCTGAGGATAGACTTCGTCAATTAGGTTGATTTCCTTCCCTTTCGCGGGACTGAAAAATGCCCCCATATACAGAATATCGTTGGCTTCTCTGTTATTAACAACTTGTCTGAGGATAAGTTCTGTCAGGTATGGGACAGGAAGTCCCAGGGTGATTTCCAACAATCCCAACAATGGTTTTCCCTCGGCAGCAAACCGATAATCACAATTCAATGCGAAGACGGTTCCCCCGGCGGGAGCATGCCCGGTAATTGCACAGGCTGTAACCAAAGGCAGTGTATAAAGCTTCAGGTTAACATTGTTAAATCGAGTCCAAAAGTCAACCATGCCTGGTCGATCCAGCTTAACCAGTTCTGGAAGATTCAATCCAATACTAAAGAACTTTTCTCCTCCCGCTAGTACCATTCCTTTTTTATGGTCTTTAATTTCGTCCAGGGTTGCTGACAGGTCATCAACCAATTGTGAACCGATGGGGTTGGTTACGCCGTTTGATAGTCTGACAATCGCAATCTCGTCTTTTTCTTCAATTTTTACCATTTTCATATTTGCTCCGTTAGATAAGTCTCTGATCAATCGGGTTTGATATATTTGCTGATAATTAACTTTGCCTAAATTTAGTTAAATTTAAACAAATACAGCGAATTCGTCAACTTAAACTCATTGTATTCTGGGTGTAATGAATTTTAAATATCATGATTTTAGCTCAGGGGATGATTGATTTAAAGATATAACAATAAGATATAACTATCTTTGCGGGCCATTTAATTATTCATGGAAAGGGTATTGCCAGAAACCGAAGAATAAGTAATAGATAAAGCTTATATTTATCCAAAATTATGACCTTAAAGTTACTTAGTTAAAAGGTTTACTGGGCTGACTGTTATGACAAAAAAGATCATTATTGATACCGACCCTGGAATTGATGATGCAATGGCAATTCTATTTGCTCATTTATCACCAGATGTAGAAATCGTCGGTCTGACGACTATCTTCGGGAATGTTCCGGTGGAACAGGCCACCCAGAACGCGCTGTTTTTAGTGGAATTAATGGAGCAAGAGATCCCGGTTGCGCAGGGAAGTTCAAAACCTTTGGTTAAGGTCATCAAACAATATCCGGATTTTATTCACGGAAAAAACGGCTTTGGTGATATCCAGCTCGATCCGCCAAAACAGAAAGCGGTGAAAAAAGATGCGGCTGACTTTATTATTGAGCAAATAAAGTCCAATCCAGGTGAAATCACTCTGGTTCCGATTGGACCGTTAACGAATATCGCGTTGGCACTTGAAAAGGATCCGGGTATTACAAAAGGGGTTAAAGAGGTCGTGATAATGGGTGGAGCTGCGACAGTGAATGGTAATGTCAATCCCGCCGCCGAAGCCAATATGTTGGGTGATCCTCATGCGGCAGATAAAGTCTTTTCAGCAAATTGGCCTTTGACGATGATTGGATTGGATGTGACTCATCAGGTTGTCATGACCGAATCATTTCTGGACAGCGTTCATAATCACACTGGTAAGCTGGGGCAATTTCTCCATCAAATATCAAAACTTTATCTGGATTTTCATCAATCCATTGGTAAACAAGGTCTGTATACTCATGATCCCTCAACTATTGCGTATCTGATTCAGCCAACGTTATTTAAAACGGTGAAAGGGGAAATTAGAGTAAACACCGAAGGTGTCGGTATGGGACAGACGATTATGAATTCTGGAATTAATTCTTATTTTGAAACACCTTGGTCGGGTATCCCTAAAACAAACGTCTGTGTTGAGGTGGATGAAGAAGCATTTCTAAAACTTTACGAAAATGTAATGAAAGGTCATTGATCATCTGTGGGATGAAAGAGAATGAAAATAAAAAATATATTTACCCAATTAAATAAAGAGATTCAGTCACTGACATTTTCAGATCCGGTGACTCATGTATACAATCCTCTGGAGTATGCCAAAAAGGGGCATGATCTTTATCTGTCCAAATATGGGAATGCTCCCAAGGAAGTTATTTTACTGGGAATGAATCCGGGTCCTTTTGGTATGGCGCAAACCGGTGTTCCATTTGGAGAGGTTGGAGTTGTTCGCGACTGGCTGAAAATAGAAGCCAAAATTGGTACGCCAGCGGACATGCATCCGAAGAGGCCTATTGATGGATTTTCCTGTCAAAAGAGTGAAGTCAGTGGTCGACGATTATGGGGCTGGGTGAAAAACCGATTCGAAAGCCCTGAACAGTTTTTTGAGCGTTTTTTTGTGGCTAACTACTGTCCGCTGCTATTTATGGAAGAGGGGGGGCGTAATCGGACGCCTGATAAACTGCCTAAAGCAGAACGTGAAATGCTTTTTGCCGCCTGTGATAAAGCACTTCAACGTCTGGTGGATTACTTTCAGCCTAAATATGTGATCGGGGTGGGTGCTTTTGCAGAAAAACGGGCTGTGGCAGTCATTAATCAACCCGAAGTGCAGATTGGGAGGATTACCCATCCCAGTCCGGCTAATCCAAAGGCAAACAAAGGATGGGAGAAATTTATTGAGCAGGAATTGACAGAACTGGGTATTGATTTTTAACTTTTCGGTATTTTTTTGGAGTAACTATTTGGCCAGCACCATACCATTGACACTCAATTGCTTTTGCCGAATAGTTAATTTTGGATTCTATTTTTCGACCTGCTAATATTAGAAAAACATTAAGTAACCGTTCACAGGTTCAGTGTTCATTGTTCAAAGTTGTTTTTATACAGTTTTTATATTTTTCACTCAAGAAAAACCTGGAAAAACGATTGTGTGAGAGTTCAAATTTTTGAGGATGTTTAAACAAAAATTAAACCGACTATTCGAATAACAGTTAACATATCAATGAATTAAATATGCATAGGAACTTTGAACTTCTGAACTTTGAACCCGTGAACGGTTACAATATTAAAACCTGAATATATTACTTGCCCTAGTTCTAAATTTTGGCTAATGTCTAACGAATAAACAACAAAATATTAATAAACACGGATAAAATGACAACTTTCGCAAATAGCTTAATCAGTGCTACTTCATATTTTAACAGCTATGTTGCGTATTATTTTTGGGCAAAACCAACCCTTTAATGTAGTCATTGTATCCAAGTTATCTAAAAAGCCGTGACTACACCAGTCACGGCTTTTTTTTTGTTCTTTTTTTAGATTTATTGAAGTTTTTAATTAAAGTCATTTTAAAATAAAATAGTCATGAAAAACACTTTTTCTCAAATCAGTAGTTGGCTTAGAGGACAAGGCGATAATCGGCGATATGACTATTATGGCTTTGATTTTTTGAATATGTATTATTTTTGGTACTATTATTTTTATGGTAAATACCAAAAATCGCTGATGTGAGTTATTCGGATTAAACACTTTGAAAAAGTAAAAGCCGTGACTACATCAGTCACGGCTTTTTTTTTGTTCTAAATTTCAATCAGGAGAAATAATGAAATTCTTGCAAAGTTTAATGAGTGATCAAAATTGTTCAGGTATCATTGGATCGGAAGATCAATTGACCCATTTGCAATTGTCGTCTACTGAAGAAGCCAATGTGGCCAGGCTGAAACAAAGACTGGAAAAAGTAGTGGTGGGTGAGATTATCGGAGTGGATACGGTTCTTCAAAGTAGCGGCCTGCAATGTATCACTGTCGATTGTGGGAATGAACAGTGTAAGACTGCGAGTACGGTTGAAAATTTGAAAGTCGGAATGAAAATCGCTTTTGCCAAGATGGGCTCAATGCTTGAAGAGCAAGGCTATGTCCAGAGAAAAGAAGTGAGCGGTATGGAAAGTCAGGGCGTTTTTTGTTCCGCAGGTGATCTGGGCTTTTATAATTTGACAGCTGATATTGTAGAAATCCCAAACGAAATTAATAACGGCATGCGTATCTCAGAGTTAATTCCAGATCGTTATTTTATGATGAGCATAGAAAACAAAAAGAAAGATTCCGATCAATAGGCCTATATAGCCCATTAACTGAAATTAAGGGTTTACTTTTTTTGCATATTGGCTATGCTGAACAGACCATACAACACACAAATGAGAGCCATAAGACAATGAAACCATGATAAATCCCTTTTGAGTCACTTCATGATATTAAACAACGTGACTCAAAATCATCTGATTTGTTTATAAGGAATAACGCAGTTTTTCCTCAGACCTATCAGTATGCCCAGGAGATTTAGACGGGTTCATTGATTAAAAAACCTCGGAAAAGGATGACTATGGAAACTCATGTGAATCTGGCGGCAATGCAACAGCTGTTTGAAAAAGCCAACAATGAAAAACGCGATTATCTGTATGAGTATGAAGTCTATGATTTTATCAGATTTGTAGGATCTGAAACTCCCCCTCAGTTCGTATTCCAGCCAAAGGGCACCCGCCTGAGTGAAGAGACCCTGAACTCAATTTCCGGAAATAAAATTGTAATCAAAATCGTCTCGCCTTACATACTGCATAAGAGTGATGTCGGTGGGGTTCGTATTGTCGAAAAAGATCCACAGAAAGTCCTGTCTACCATCCGGAAAATGATGGTGGAAATTCCAGAAAAATATGCCGACATTATTGAACGAAATCCCGCCCATGCACCAGGTAAATACAAAGGGTTGAATGATCGGGTTTTACAGGATGCGATAGCAGCAGATATTAAAGGGGTGATACTGGTTCAGTTCATGGAGGCTGATTCCCAGGAATTTGGTAATGAGCTGCTGGTCAGTTTAAGAAATACCAGAGAATTTGGGATGATACTTAGTGCAGGACTGGGCGGAACAGACACCGAATTATATGCTCAGAGTTTTAAAAAAGGTCAAGCGGTAGTTGCGGCCTCGACTGAGATGGTCGATGGAAATACTTTTTTTGAGCTTTTTAAACAGACTATTTCCTATAAAAAACTGGCCGGTCTTACCCGGGGGCAAAAACGGATTGTAACTGATGATCAGCTGCTGGAGTGTTTTACTGCGTTAATTGAAACCGCTAAAAATTTCTCACCGGACAATCCCAAAGCAAAATTTATTATTGAAGAGATGGAAATCAATCCGTTTGCCTTTACCGATTATCTGATGTTACCGCTTGATGGTTTGGGGCGATTTTCTCTGCCGAAAAAAATACGGGCTAAGCGGCCGATCGAAAAACTCGATAAGTTATTGCATCCCACAACTATTGGTTTGGCAGGCGTTTCTGCCAAGGGGGATAATATGGGCAAAATTATCCTGAAAAATATATTGGATAATGGATATGATCAGGATAAAATTACACTGATTCATCCAAAGGTTGATCAGATAGATGGTGTGAAAGCGGTTCCATCATTGAGAGACCTCAAGGAAAAAGTCGATTTATTGATTTTAGGGGTAAGCGCTAAGGTGATTCCGAATATGGTTGATGATATTATTGACCATGATTTAGCCGAAACCGTGTTACTCATTCCGGGGGGTCTGGGAGAAGTCCAGGGGAACGAAAATATTAAACTGGAACTGCAGGAAAAAATTCAGTCCTCACGTAATCAAAAAGATAGCGGTCCGATTTTTTTAGGCGGAAACAGTCTGGGGATTTTATCTCATCCCGGTCGATATGATGCGCTATTTATTCCGGAATCCAAGCTGCCTATTCATCGGGGCGAATATGTCAGAAAAAGTGCTATGATCAGCCAAAGTGGTGCTTATATGATTACGCGGATGAGTAAACTGAAATTCTTCGATCCGGCATACGCGCTCTCCATTGGTAATCAGCTGGATTTAACGGCGAGTGATATTTTAAACTACTTGAATACGATTGAAGATATCAAAACCGCCGGTTTTTACATGGAGGGGTTTACGGATCTGGATGGACTCGAATTCGCAAAAGCAGTTCAGCAGGCGGTCAAGCGGGGTAAAGAAGTTGTTTTTTATAAAGCCGGTCGAACCCCTGAAGGAAAAAGTGCAACATCCGGTCATACCGCATCCATCGCTGGGGATTACATGGTTTGTGAATCCTGCATCGATCAGGCGGGTGCAATCGTTGCGGATACATTCACCAGTTTTGAAGGGTTGATGAAACTTTCACGCGCCTTTCATAATAAGAAAATCTCAGGGAACAGGCTTGCGGCGGTTAGTAACGCCGGATATGAATCGGTGGGAATCGCAGATAATATTTTAGGTGAGGATTTTGAACTGGTGATGGCATCATTCAGCGAAGACACGGAAGATAAAATCAGCACTGCACTAAAAAAGGCCCATTTAGACGCGCTGTCAGATGTTAAAAATCCCATGGATATAACACCCATGGCTTCTGAGACGGTGTATGAATCAGTTATCAGAGCGATGCTGGAAGATGATAGCGTTGATGCGGTCGTAGCGGCGGCGGTGCCTTTGACACCGATTCTTCATACCTTACCTGATGAAAAATTTGATAACGGTGGGATATCATCCGAACAGGATATTATTAAAATCATTCCAAAACTGGCTGCTGAATCTGATAAGCCGTTGATTATGGTGGTTGATAGTGGTACGCTATTTGATCCTCTGGCAGATGCTCTGCAAGATGGAGGCGTTCCCGTTTTTCGATCTGCCGACCAGGCTGTACTGGTTCTAGGTAAGTATATTAATGGACGACTCAGTATTCAAAAACTCGAATAGATCAAGGGGGACGTTGCGTCAT
>Ga0307989_1000143_pt1 | contig 51778 bp, 46 predicted proteins | sample EllFjometagen185_FD_203164 | JGI IMG/M metagenome (GOLD analysis project Ga0307989, IMG submission 203164) | Marine microbial communities from Ellis Fjord, Antarctic Ocean - #185 | ecosystem: Environmental > Aquatic > Marine > Unclassified | place: Southern Ocean | collected 2014-10-08 | reverse complement strand
CCTATAAAAGATACACTTTGAAAAAGGTATCTTTTATAGGGTCTATTTTAGAAAGTCTTATCCTTTTCATGTACTATTCAAAAACCATTTTACACTATCCTCTTAATAAGTTACATTTACTTTTATTATACCAATTATAAGGAGGAAAAATATGAAAAATAGATTAACAGCAGGATTATTAGCAATTTTTTAGGTGGGTTTGGAATTCATAAATTCTATCTTGGACAAAGTGGCACGGGGATACTGTATCTCTTATTTTGTTAGACTGATATCCCAGCGATTATTGGTCTAATTGAAGGAATCATAATGTTAACACAAACAGATGAAGAGTTTAGAATAAAACAAGGACTAGATTCTGTAGTAACAACTGGTAGTGGATTTGGTGGCAGTACAACAAGTAAAGCAGGTGAATTAAAAAAATATAAAGAGTTATATGACTCGGAAGCAATTACAGAAGAAGAATATAAGAATAAGAAAAATGAATTGTTATAATTTCGGATATCAAACTTAGATTTTAGAATTATAGTTTAATATAGATTTTAATATACAATTCTAATCAGAGCATGTGCAAGTAAACACTCCACCACTTAATTGAGTAACTCAATTTGAAGAAAAGGCTTCTTAGGGTGTGTAAGTTAAAGTACATGAATACTAAGCTATCAAGGAGGTCTAGCCTCTATGACATTATCACATTCACAAGAATATGTTTTTGTTGACGGTTGTAATGTCTTTTTTTTCTGACGTTTGGTGCAGTGTGTTGTTACCAAGTTTCTTTGTTCGCTATACAAAGAGTCAAACGATGACTTTATAAATAGAAAAATAATCGTTAAAATAAAAATATCGATTCTTAGCTGAATAAAGCTTCAGCGAGATTTTACCAACAACACAATGCACCAAACGTCAGCTTTTTTTTGAAAATTTCTAAAATGTTTTTTTGTATTAGACCATTCTTTTCAAAGTCTTTTTCTAAACTTTGAAACTAGACTTTGTATTAAAAAAAATATAGTTCAAATACTGGTTGCTTTATCTTGCTTCAAACTCGTAGTATATTACGTTAAATTGATATTCTAAAGAGCTTACTTATTATGAAATATTCTGTCCTAAACAATATGGGATAAGTGTATAAAACTTCAATAAAGCATCTTGTGACATACCTTTCTGACATCTTATAATAATTCTAAGTTTTTCCTGTATGCTAAATTCCAGATTTTACACATAAAAAAACACCTCCAAAGTTCTTCTATAATTAGTTACTCATAATCTTTGTTAGATTACTTTCTTTTCATATAGTGTCTACTTTAGAGGCATCCAGTCATTTTGTGTTTACTACTTTTTATTTATCTTTTTTAATAGTTTCAACTACTCCATCATAATTAACTGAATTAGCTTCTGGGATTATACCACTTTGAATAAATCTAGAGTTGTGTTTAGCTAGAAATCTTAAAAACTGAAAGACTAATATATATGCGAAATATCCACTAAAGAATAACATAAGTATAATTCCAAAGAAGACCCCAATTATTTTAATAAATAGAATCCCTGTACCTACAATTACTAATATCCAAAAGAAGAACAGCATACTTACAGCTCTACCAAAATGATCTTGGAAATATATTTTCCATTTTACCTTGAATTTAGTTTCATTTAAGTTGTCAAAATATTTATCTAAAAAATAGAAAAAGTTCAAATTAATCACTCCTAACTTGCTATTATTATAACATACTATATAATATATATGAGGTGATTTAATGAAAATAATAATTTCTCCTACTAAAACACAAGTCGAGAAAAATTCAAACTACTTAAATGATAAAGAAATACTATTTTTAAAAGATCATAATAAAATATTATCGATGCTAAAAAAATTAACAAAGAAAGATATTAAAAAGATTATGAAAATAGAAAAAGATTTATTAGATAATACATTTAACAACATCAAAAATTACAATGATTTAAATGATTCTCATGCATTTTCTAGTTTTGATGGACTTGTCTTTAAAGGACTGCTTAAAGATGAATACAAAGATACTGAGTATCGTTATATCAAACATAATCTAAGAATACTAGATGCTTTTTATGGAGTACTTGAACCTGGTACATTAGTTAAACCTTATAGATTAGACATGAAAATGAATATCGGAGTCAATTTATATAAGTTTTGGGATATCAAGCCATATTTTAAAGATGAAATTATTATTAACTTAGCATCAACTGAATATAGTAAGATGGTTGAAGGATGTAATTTGGTAAATATATCATTTTTACAAAAAAAAGAAGACAAGTTTATTAACCTAGCTACATATTCAAAACAAGCAAGAGGAAAGTTCTTGAATTATCTAATTTTAAATAAAATTGAGAACCTTAAATTGATGAAAAAATATAATGAAGATGACTATAAATATAATGAGTTATTATCAAGTGAATCTGAATTCATATTTACAAGATAAATATAACGGCACATTCGTGCCGTTTTGCAAGTCATTTTAGGAATATATTCATTGCATTAGTAGTGAAAATAATGTAAAATGAATTAGCACTAAATAGGAGGTGATTTTATGAGTAAAGAACTAGATTACGAAGCTATATCTAAGAGACAACAAAATATTAGGAATTTCAGTATAATTGCTCATATTGATCACGGAAAATCTACTTTAGCTGATCGTATCTTAGAAATAACAAATACAATTTCAACTAGAGAAATGAAATCTCAACTTTTAGATACAATGGATTTAGAAAGAGAACGTGGAATTACTATTAAATTAAACGCTGTCGAAATCGATTATACTGCGGATAATGGTGAAACATATATTTTACATTTAATTGACACACCAGGGCATGTCGATTTTACCTATGAAGTATCTCGAAGCCTCGCAGCATGTGAAGGTGCTGTACTTGTTGTTGATGCTGCACAAGGTATCGAAGCTCAAACATTAGCGAATGTATATTTAGCATTAGATAATGATTTAGAAATAATTCCGGTATTAAATAAAATCGATTTACCTTCTGCTGATCCCGAAAAAGTAAAAAAAGAAATAGAAGAAGTTATTGGACTTGATGCAAGTAATGCAGTTCACGCTAGCGCTAAAGAAGGTATTGGAATTAAAGAAATATTAGAACAAGTTGTAGAACTTGTTCCTGCACCTCTAGGTGATCCAAAAGCACCATTACAAGCTCTAATATTCGATTCGTATTTTGATACATATAGAGGAATAATTCCTAGTATTAGAATAGTTGAAGGAACAATTAGAAAAGGTGATATCATTACAATGATGGCTACTAATAGTAGCTATGAAGTTATAGAAGTAGGAGTTTCAACTCCAAAAGAACTTAAAAGGGATTATTTAGGTCCTGGTGATGTTGGTTTCTTTAACGCTTCAATCAAAGCTGTTGAAGATGTAAGAGTAGGAGATACTGTTACAAGTAAAACAAATCCAGCTACTGAACCTCTTCCTGGATATAGAATATTAAATCCAATGGTATTTTGTGGAATGTTCCCAATTGATTCAGGAGATTATAATGACTTAAGAGACGCACTAGGTAAGTTAAAACTAAACGACGCATCTTTAATCTATGAACCTGAGACAAGTCAAGCGTTAGGATTTGGATTCAGAACTGGTTTCCTTGGATTACTACATATGGAGATAATTCAAGAAAGAATTGAAAGAGAATTCAATATTCCTTTGATCGCAACTAGTCCAAGTGTTATATATAATGTTTATTTGACGAATGGAACTAGTATTTCAATAGATAACCCAACTGAGTTACCACCGGTGCAAAATATTGAAAGAATTGAAGAGCCTTACGTTACAGCTACTATCTTAACTCCTGAAGAATTTGTAGGTAATATTATGGAGTTATGTCAATTTAAACGTGGAATCTTTGTAGATATGAAATATTTAGGTGAAACAAGAGTTCAATTAACGTATCAATTACCATTATTAGAAATTGTTTACGATTTCTTCGATAAATTAAAATCATATTCTAAAGGTTATGCTTCATTTGACTATGAGTTCCATAGTTATAGAACTAGTAAACTTGTTAAAATGGATATCTTATTAAATAATGAAGTAGTCGATGCTTTAAGTATTATTGTTTTTCAAGACTTTGCATTTAAAAGAGGGAAAGCTATAACTGAAAAACTAAAAGAAATTATTCCAAGACATATGTTTGAAGTTCCTGTTCAAGCTGCTATAAATCAAAAAATAATTGCGAGATCAACAATAAAAGCAATGCGTAAAAATGTACTTGCCAAATGTTATGGTGGAGATATTACTCGTAAGAAAAAATTACTGGAAAAACAGAAAAAGGGTAAGAAGAAAATGAAGAGTATTGGTAGTGTAGAGATACCTCAAGAAGCTTTCCTAACAGTATTAAAACTAGATGATTAAAAAAAAAGAGCCTTAGGCTCTTTTTAATTTCTTTTATTCGTATTTGTCTACATTCCTTTGAAATGCAGCCAAATGTTTAATTGAAGCATCTCTGAGTGATATAAAAACATCTCTTACATCATCTGGTAAATCATATTCTAAGAATACATTGTACATATCAATGTTCAATATTTCAGCAATAACTCCAGTTCTAAATGTATCTTCCAAATCTTCTATAAATATTAAATGATTTTCTGAATCATCTTCTGGAACTGTAATTTCATATGCATCAAACAATGGTAATAGCATACTTACATGATTTGCTTCAGCGTTTATTATATTACTAAATGGTGTTGTAACTTCAAAGTTTTCCAAAATATATTCATATTCTGTATAAGCAGAATATTCATCTTCAATTCCGTAGATTAACATTTCTTCAAGTGTAAGTGAATCAGCACTAAGTGCTGCTTCATTGCCCCACAGAGATGTATACTCATACAAATCATCTTCTAAATCCTCAGTATTTAATTCTAAAAGAGTATTGGTTTCTATTTCTTCAATATAAGTTGTATCATCACAAGCAGATAGTGTGATTACTAACAACAACGAAGCTATTAATATTATTATTTTTTTCATATAGTTTTCTCCTTATTATTATTAGAAAAGGTGAGTATTTTCACCCCTTCTAATAATATTGTTATACTGCGTCTCCAGAGTCATCTTCTAAATCATCTGTTGGTAAATTATCGCAGTCTCCTGATCCAGGAACAAAATCTTCATTCCAATGATTACCTTGTTGTCTTCTTGTTTGTGTGAATGTTTGAATCGCTGGAGCTTCAACACCTAATTCAAGATATAATGCACTCATTTCGGCTTTAATTAATACTAATGCATCTTCAATCTCTTCATCAGTCATATTTTGGAAGTCATATGTTGCATTAATTACGTCAATAGTTGAATTAATTTGAATTTGTTGATCTTCAGTTAAACTACTTAACCATTCTTCATTTACACAACTAAATCCATTTTCTTTTATGTTTTCTACTTGACTTCCTCTAAACATATTTTTTACCTGAGTCATTACATTTACTGCTGTTTCACTTACTGCTGTGTTAATTTCTGTGTTTTGCATTGCTACGGCAGATCCTCCGCCCATTAGCATTGTTGCTATTAAAATTCCGTTCATTTTTTTTGCCTCCTTTGGCTTTCATATAAGTAACAAATGAAACCTGACTTTTATTGGGATTAGTTTTAATTATTTTTAAAAATTTGTATTATATTGTGAGTTTATTAAATAATTATGTTAAAATATTTAACGAGGTGAGTATTATGTTAACCGCTCTATATATCCACGTACCATTTTGTGAAAAGATATGTGTATACTGTGATTTTCATAAAGAAATAGCTACTTTAAGTAAACAAACACAATACATAGATGCTTTAATAAAAGAATTAGTAAATAACAAAGAAAAGTTCACTACTATTAAGACAATTTATATTGGTGGAGGTACTCCATCCAATTTACCATTTGATTTACTTGAAAAGTTATTAGGTGCTATTAATAGTAATATAAAGATAACCAAAGATATAGAATTCAGTATTGAAACTAATCCAAATGATATATCTTTAGAAAAAGCAAAACTCTTTCATATATATAATATAAACAGAGTAAGTGTTGGAGTTCAAACTTTTAATCAGGCTCACTTAGATTTTCTTGGTAGGACTCATAATAAGGATGATGTAATAAATGCTATTAGAAATCTTCACACAGCTGGAATAAATAATATAAATGTAGATATGATCTTCAGCTTAGTGAAACAAACCAAAGAAGAACTCTTAAAAGATATAGATGAAGTATTAAACCTTGATATTGATCACATTTCATACTATTCCTTAATACTCGAAGAAAAAACGACTTTATACCATCTATATAACCAGAATAAAGTAAGCATGAATAGTGAAGATACAGAAGCTTTAATGTATAATATAGTGATAGATAGTTTAGTGAAAAACGGATTTAATCATTATGAAATCAGTAATTTTTGTAAAAATGGATTTGAATCTAAGCATAATAGTATATATTGGAAGAATTTAGATTACCTTGGAATAGGTAGTGGTAGTCACTCTCTAATAAACAGTAAAAGATATTATAATGAAAGCAATGTAACTAAATATATTAATGACAAAAAACATAATATTGATAAAATTAAAGTTGAATATGAGACAGAACCTCTAAGAGAAGAACTAATTATGGGATTAAGATTACTCAAAGGTATAAATGTAGAAGCTATTAATAAAAAGTTTAATATTGATTTACTAAATGACTATTTGGAATTGAATGATTTTATTGAAAAAGATTTATTAATACTAGAAAATGGATATCTCCATTTTACAAGACGTGGGTTAATGCTTGGTAATCTAGTATTCGGAATCTTTTAGGGGGGGGTAAAATATGTTAAAAAGATTATTAAAAGAATATGAATACTATTTGAAAATAACAAAAGGATTATCTCGCAATTCAATTACTTCTTATATAACTGACCTAAAAGAATATATTGAATTTCTAGATAAGAACTACTTACTAAGAGACCCTGATAAAATTACGAAGCAACACATTAGAAATTTTATCGCTAGACTAAAAAGAAAACATAACACAGCATCGTCAATTTCTAGAAAGATGAGTGCCATTAGGTCTTTTCATAAGTATATGTTACTTGAGAAGTTAGTTTATACTAACGCTACCATTGGAATTAGTTTACCTAAAAAAGAAAAAAGACTGCCTTTAGTTCTTTCGATTAATGAGATTGATGCATTAATGATATCTGCTGATGGAGATGATCCATTAGAACTACGAAATAGAGCAATGCTCGAGTTACTCTATGGAAGTGGACTTAGAATTACTGAACTTATTAGTTTAAGATTGGTAGATTTACATTTAAATATGGGATTTATTAATGTTACAGGTAAAGGAAACAAAGAAAGAATAGTCCCAATTGGTGATGAAGGTCAATATGCTTTAAAAAGATATATCGATAAAGGTAGATTAGTTCTTAAAAAAGTACCTGGAGATATCATCTTTGTAAATAATAGAGGAAATCCAATAAGTAGAGTTGGTTTTTATAAAACGTTAAAACACTTAGCTATTAAGGCTGGGATTACTAAAGATATAAGTCCGCATACGCTAAGACATAGCTTCGCATCCCATTTGCTTGAAAATGGAGTAGACTTACGAATGGTACAGGAATTACTGGGTCATGAAGATATTTCAACGACTCAAATATATACACATATAAATAAAAAACAACTAAAAAGTGTCTACGAGGAGTTCCATCCTCGTTCATACAAAAAGGAGGAATTATAATGTATAAAAGAGTATTTTTAATAGTTATTGATAGTGTTGGATGTGGTGAGTTGCCAGATGCAGCAGATTATGGAGATGTTGGGTTTAACACAATTAAACATATTAGTGAAGTAGGCAAAGGAATTCACTTACCTAATATGGAAATGTTAGGGTATGGTAACCTTACAGATATAGTCGGAGTAAAAAAAGATTTAAATGCAAAAGGTAACTTTACAAAAATGAATGAAATGAGTGTTGGTAAAGACACTATGACAGGACACTGGGAACTAATGGGTCTTAAAATAGAAGAACCATTCATCACATTTACTGAAACAGGATTCCCTGATGAATTACTAGATGAATTATCAAGAAGAACAGGACGAAAGATTGTAGGGAATAAAGCAAGTAGTGGTACTGTTATATTAGACGAGTATGGGGAACATCAAATAAAAACTGGTGATCTAATTGTATATACATCGGCTGACTCAGTATTACAAATAGCAGCTCATGAGGTACATGTTGGATTAGATGATTTATATGAAGCGTGTGAGATTGCTCGTGAATTAACTTTAAAAGAAGAATGGAAAGTAGGGAGAATAATTGCTAGACCTTTCTTAGGTGAAAAAATAGGAGAGTTTAAACGCACTCCTAATCGCCATGACTATGCACTTAAACCTTTTGAAGATTCTGCACTAGTTCATTTAAAAGAAGCAGGATATGATGTAGTTGCATTTGGTAAAATAAATGATATTTATGATACTGAAGGAATGACTGAAAGTTATAAACAAGTATCAAATGAAGATGGAATGAATCACTTCATAGATTACGCTGACAATGACTTTAATGGTCTAGCATATATCAACTTAGTTGATTTTGATGCCTTATTTGGACATAGAAGAGATCCACTTGGATATAAACAATCTCTAGAAGAATTTGATGTACAATTAGGAACATTGATGGAAAAACTAGGGAAAGATGATTTACTAATGATTACCGCAGATCATGGAAATGATCCAACAGCACCAGGTAGTGATCATACAAGAGAATATGTTCCAATGCTTGCTTATTCTAAGTCATTAAAAGGTTCACAGTTAGAAATCAGAGAATCATTCGCTGATATCGGAGCAACAATTACTGAAAATTTTAAAACAAAACATGCAACACATGGTAAAAGTTTCTTGAAAGAAATGAAGTAAATGACGGAGGTCATAGCTGACGAGTACTCGAATTCACATTTTTATAAGAAAGTATTAAAAATTGGTTCTCCAATAGTACTTGCTCAGTTAATGACAAGCTTGTTAGGATTAATCGATACTTTTATGGTCGCAGATCTTGGTACAACTGCTGTAGCAGCAGTTGCAGCTAGTACAAGTTTTATGTTTTTGTTGAATATGATACTTTTTGGCTTCCTTAGTGGATTGTCAATTTTCATAGCTCAGTATTGGGGCAGTAAAGACATTAAGAGTATTCATAAAGTATATATTATATCAATAATTATAGGGGCAACTATTGCTTCTATATTCTTTATAACAAGTTTCTTTTTTCCAGAGTTTGTTATTGGTCTTTACAATAATAGTGGTGAATATACAGAAGGACTTTTACTTACTAACTATGCAGTTCAGTATTTAGAGGTTGCTGCTTTCTCATATTTCACTATGACTATTACGTTTACGATTAGTATGTGGATGAGGAATGTTGAAAAAGTACTATATCCTCAAGCAATTGCAATTTTAGTTGTAGGACTTAATACTTTCTTGAATTATATATTAATATCGGGTAACTTAGGGTTTGACGCTCATGGTGTAAGAGGAGCTGCCATCGCAACACTAATATCAAGTGGTTTTGGAGCATTCTTACTTATCATATATCTTGTTAAATCAAAAGAGGAAGTATTCAAGATTAAGATATCTACCTATAAAGAAATAAGTAAAAAATTTGTCAAAAATATTTTCGAAAAGGTATTACCAGTTGCCATAAATGAAACACTATGGGGGCTAGGAATGACTGTCTTCTTAATAGCTTACGGATTTATAAGTTCTAACAGTTTAGCTATTATTGGTGTTAGTAATCAAGTTATGTCATTATTTTGGGTAATAAATGCTGGTGTTAGTACCGCTTGCGCTATTATGATTGGTAATAAACTTGGTGAAAATAAACTAGACTTAGCAAAACAGTGGGGTATTAGATTTACAAAATTATCCATTGGTACTGGTATAATACTAGGTGTAATAATGTTTTTTATTAGTTCAGACATTGCTGGATTATTCACTAATAATTTAGGTGGAGTTACTGAACTTGAGAGAGATGATATTAATGATAATGTAGTGTTAATACTACAAGTATTTAGTTTCTATATTCCAATTAAATTCTCAAATGCACTTCAAATAGTTGGTACACTCCGTGCTGGTGGAGATACTAAGTTTGTTATGTTTGCTGAGATTGGTCCACTTTGGTTAGTAGGAGTGCCTCTTGCATTTATCCTAAGTATTTATACAACTCTACCATTATATGTGATAGTTGGATTAGTTAATATTGAAGAATTAATAAAATTTGTGATAGTTCTTAGAAGATTCTTCAAATTCAAATGGGTGAAAAATTTAACATTAGAATAAATAAAAAAGCAGTGAATATTTACACTGCTTTTTAAAACTCATTTAATATTTTTTTGTATTTAGAATCAAGTTCATTATATGTTTTGTTAAGCTTTTTACTAAAATCTTTAGCTAGCACTACTTTTTTAGCGGTAAGACCTTTAGTTGCATATTTAATGTACTTTTTGTAGACTTTGACTGTCACTCTAATAGTCTGATTTGTTTCTTTTAATATCTTATCCAAGTCTTTATCATAATCTAGTTTGTATTGTGTTAGAACATTAATTAAATCAATATGTATATTGACTTCTTTACGTTCAAGATCTAAGTAATCTTTTTCGATTTCACTTTTATCTCTACAAGCTTTAGTATCAAATACTATTTCGTTAACTGGCTCTGAACTATTAATTAGACGTTCTTTTACTAACGGTGTTTCTTCATTGAAAATTGTCAAACTTTCATTTTTAAATTCAAGTAGTTTATCACAAAGTTCTTTATGTTCCTTGATTTTCAAATGTTTAAGTTCTTTTTGTTGTTCAATAAAGATATCCGATTCTTTACTATTAATCATGTTTTCTAGTAATATCTTAGTCTCTTCAATAATCTTTAATGGTTTGACTAACTTTTCTTTATAAAGTTCGTTTGCCTCTTTAACAGCTTTTTGTAATCTATCACTAGCAGTAGATACAGCAATATTATTAAGCAATGGAACGATACCTTTTGCTTCTTTTATTTGATCTGTTTCGTTTGTTAAATCAAACTTTTCTTTTGTTTGGAAATATAATTTTTCGAATGATTCCACTGTTTGATCTTTTAATGCACCAGCTTCAACAATTGCTTCTTCAGCTCTATTTTTTGCATCTGTAATTACTTTATCATATCTTAATATTTCAATATCCTTGTCTTCTACATCTTCAATATCTTCAATCGTTTTATTAGCAGTATTATTTAGTTTCTTAATTTTAGCTGAAATAATGCGATTATCTTTTTCATCTGTAAAAAGAAGAAATTTATAATTTAAATCTTCTAATTTATCGTCTAATTCTTTACGTATTTTCGATTTATCATATTCATACTTTTGACGATAGTAGTCAACCTTCTTATGCGCGTAATCAACCTCTTGATTTAAGGTTAGATTTATGCTTTCAACCCTAATTTCATACTCGCTTTGAGCACATTTGATTTGTTGAGTAGCAAAAAGTAATTGATTCTCCAAGGTTGTTTTTACAAAAGCATCATTAACTTTTACGCCTTGATTAATTCTTATAATTTGATCTTCTGCTAGATTTTTTTCATTCTCATATAGTGATTGAACTTTAATTAATTGAAGTTCAAGTTCTTTCTTTGCTATATTAATTAATGAATCTTGGAATATGATCTCAGAATTTGCAGTTTCTTTGATTTTTTCATTTTTCATCAATGTTTCATTTCTTCTCGTAATAATAAGTTTATCAATATCGTTAATATTTTGATCTAATTTAGTGTCTTCTATACTTTTTTGAACTTGATACTCTTGTTTAACTTTGATAACATCATAGTTATTAAAGTTTTGTTTCAAAGCATCTATTCTAGTGTTTTCAATTTTCTTAAGTTCAATTAGAAATTCTTTAAATGAATTGAATAAGTGAAGGTCACTAAGTTCATTTTCTTTTAAAATATCTAACTCTTTAGATTTGATTTCTTTTTTAAGATTGATAATTTGTGTTCCAATAGCAACTTTAGTTTTTAGGTAATCTTTTAAATTAGTTATTCTATCTTTATTTATGTCAACATCACCACGTAAACCATTATAATCGTATTTGATTTTATACAGTATTTTTGCTTCTTCGAATTTTATATTTTCTAAAGATAAATTATGATTTTGTTTATTCAAGTCTGTTAAGAATTTCTTTTCAAGAGACTGTAATTTGTTTATTGATTTTACATACATTTTCTTAGTCGTTGCCGAGAATTCTTGCGAAAGTTTTGAATCATATTTTGAAGAAGAAGCGGTTTTTTCTAATTTTTCAAATTCTTTCAGTAACTTTGAAACCTTTGATAAGTTATTCTTTTTCTCAGCATGCATCATTTGCAATCTAATACTCTTTAATTTTTCATTGATTACTGTTTTTGCTTTGCGTTCTTCATCTAAAGCTTTTTCATTTAATATTTCATGTCTAGTAGTAACTTCTTGCTCATACTCAGTATATTCTGCGTTAATTTCATCTTTTTTAGTATTGAATTTCAATTCTAAAGTTTCTATATTATTGTTAATTTCAAGAAGCTTTTGTTCATGATCAAAATTTATTTTTTCTCCTATATTTACATTGTCGTCAACATCAGTAAATATAGATTCTGACTTAGCACTAAGAGCATAACAATTATCAATGCTTGATTTAATATAAATACCAAATTCATCTTCGAGATTCTTAACGTTAACGTATATTTCTTGCATTGAACCCATTCCATTAACAACGTTGTCTCTTTTAGAATCAAATAACTCATCCATAAGTTTAATAATTTCTGTCGTAACAGTTATTTGTTTATCAAACAATAGTGTATTACTATCAGTAATTTCACCACTTAACGATTTCTCATATGTATTTAATTTACCAATAGATGAAACTAGTTCTTGATAAATATCTTCCAAAGTAATAATACGCTCTGAAGTTTTTTTATTGTCAAAAAAACGAACTTCTTGACGTGCAGTAAATATCTTGTTTTCTGTGTCAATCATTTCGTTAAGTTGCTGTATAACAGTTTCTCTGTCAACCAAATCAATAGAAGAGTTTAGATTACTAATTTTTTCATCAAGATCAACCAGTTTCCTTTTTGTTTCAGTGATACGTTGATTATTATTCTTTTTAATTTCCAAATTAGCATCTCTTACTTGGTTTACTAAATCTTTTAAAAGCATTGCTTCTGAAGCAATGTCACTCTCAATTATCGTAGAAATATCACGATTAGCTTTTGAGATTACTTTTGGTAAAGTACTTCTAAACTGCTTTGCCATAGTAATCCTCCTTCCTACTCATTATTTGTGTTAATTGATAATAAATTCTCAATTAGTACATCACGCTTCTTTTTACCTGCTTCAATTAAAACATTGGTAAAGACAATGTTATTTTCACAAATTACATTGTTAGATGCTGCTATTGTTGAATCATATGCATCTGCAATTAATTTGTATTTATCTAAATAGAAACCAAGGTTTTGCAACAATTGCTCATAACCCTCTTGGAAATGTGTGAAAACATTATTCTCAAGTGACAAAGTGATTTTCTGTTGAGTATCTAATAATTCCTCCAAGCGTTTTTCCTTTACTATACATTCTTTATCAATTGCTTTTTGTGCCCCTCCAATAGATTCTTCTAAACTTGGAGTAGCAGTAGTCATTTTTTTTCCGAATTGAGATGTTAAATCAACCATCTCATTGTTTAATTGTTTCAAGAACTTTTCTGCAGTTATATCCACATTATCAATATCCTGTTTACACTGTTCAACATTTAATGAATGTGTGTTGTCAGCTTTTTTCAGTGAATCTTGATAGCGTGAATCAGCGGTTTTTAAAGCGGTATTATAGATATTCTCTCCATAATCGAATATCTTTTTTGCTTCTGATTCTTTTTCATTTAGTTTATTTAGTGATTTTTGGTAAAGACTTTTCAAGTCTTTTTTCCTTCCATCAATTAATTCAATACGTTTAACCACTTCAGAAGCCTCGGTCTCGTCAATCATAGTTAAATGTTGAGTTTTCAATGTTATTAAATTGTTACTGTCGTCTTCAATTACTTTGACTTCGTTAATTGCTCCATCTTTTAAAAGAATGATATTTTTTTTAAGTTCATTTAAGTTAACATCAAGTTCAGTTAGTTTAATTTTACTTCTAGACTCAACTTCTTCAACATATAGATCCAATTCTTCGTCAAGTTGTTTTAGTTGATTAATTCTATCAATTTCAACTAAAGAAATAGCTTTTCTAGCATTTTCTCCCGCGTTATCAATTAAGTCTTTATTATTTTTCGTAATCGGTTTATAAAGGTCTTGTATTTGTATTAGCACATTATCTTGTATTGACTTAAGATCGATATAAGAAGAAGTATAAATTTCTTCAACGTTTTTCTTTAATGTTTGAATATCTACAGTTTTAGATTTAGAAATTTTAGATATTTCAGAGTTTATTTTGTTTTTCATGGTTATTACATAATCTTTTTTAGAATTTGAAACAGATTTTTTTTGTTTGTTGATATCTATAACTGTTTTTTGTAAAGACCTATTAAGTCTCTTAATCGAACCTGATTCACTTGTAGTAGATATCTTTTGGTTAATTGTTCTTACTTCTAATTCACTCATAAAATCAATAGCGCTATCTAGTGTTTCAAAAGTTCTATGTATATATTTAGATGCTTTATCAATGAGATTCTTAGAATTAGAAACTATTAGCTTAATTTCAACAATTTTTAAGTTTGCATCTGTCAATAAATTATTACTTTCTATGATAAAATCTTCAAAAATATCATTTGATATTTTTAGTTTTTCTAATCTTTCATCTATTAAAATTTGTGATTTTGCCATATTAATCGTTGGTTCTTGAATCTCATGATCCAAAGCTTTGTTAATTAAACCAAGTTTATTGTCCATTTCAGAATTAACAGTATTTTTTTCTATTCTGGACTTTAACTTTTCATTTGATATCTCAAGATCAAATACTGAACTAAAGTTATCTCGTTCACGGGTAAATTTGTTAACCACTTCATCAAGTCCCAAAAGGTCCTCTACAAGACGCTTTTTGATAACATCAGTTTTATAATTAGCTTCTAGATTTACATTTCTAATCTCCGCTTTAATTTCACGCGTAGTTAACCCGTTGTTTTTTTGTATCTCAAATTTTGCAATGTCTTTTTCAAAATCTAATATTTCAAGCTCTTTCGCATAGCTATCATCAAGTAAATTTGCTTCCAGTTTTAAACTATTAAAACGAAGTTTATGAATTTCACAAGCTTTTTCAAATTCTAATTTAATTCTTACTAGCACTTTGTCAAAAGTTTCTTTGTTTTTAATATTAGTTATTTCTTTAGTATTGTGACATTTTTTAATAAGAACAATATTTTCTAATTGATTATCAAGTAATTTTATACTATGTTGTTGCTTGGCGAATCTAATACTGTATCTCTCTTTTGTTTCGTTTGCTTCAATACTTTCTCTTAACAAATTTACCCTTATTTCTTTTAAAGGATCAGCAGTATCTAGATACTTATTTATCTCATCAATTTCTTGATTGATATCAGTTAATTGATCAATACTTGACTTATTAGAACCTAATAGCATGGTTTTAAAATCATTAAATAATTTAGTATATCTGTTAATAAAGGCAGTTTTTAATTTTTCGTGTTTCACCAGATAATCATTGTTGTTCAAATCAAAACTGTTCAGTTCTTTTTTTAGCGTTAAATTTATTGATTTAAAAGAATCCCCAATATCTTTAAGTTCATTTTGGTCACCTAATAAAAACAACTCTAATTTTTCTATGTTTTTAACTTCATAATCAAGAGTTTCATTAGCGAATTCTATTTCATTTTTTAGTATGAGTATCTTTTTATTGAAAATACGTTCTTCATACCCAATAGTGGTAGAAGCACGCAAATTAAATAGTTCTATTTTAAGTTTGATCGCTTTTTTCATTTTCTTAGATTGTTTTTCTTCATCTTCGCCTAATTCTTCATTCAGTTTTACTAGATTAACCTCAAGGTCTCTCTTAATAAGATCTTTTCTTTCAGTAAACAAGTTTTCAAGTTCTGTTATTTGTTCAACAAGTTCACTACTGAAGGCTTTTGAACGATTTTTGTAATCACCTTTTAGTTCGTCAATGAATATTTTTATCTCTTTTACTTTTACATTTGATTCCATTCTAATATGTGTTGTTTGATTGTTTAGTTCTCGTTCAGTTTCCTGTAAATTTTGTTCTATTACAGTATTTTCTAATATTTTTAACTCAATGAAATCATTGAGTTTATTTTCAATATTCTTGTCTAAAGCAGTTTTCATTTCCGATATTTTATTTAACTTCAAAATAAGTAAATTGTCATATTCAAAGATTTGTTTTTCTTGTAATGTTTTGTTATTATTGAAATTATTGTTATAAGTATCTAGTTTTTCAACATAACTAGTAACATTCTTATCATATTTTTCTTTAATGCTTACAATATCATCTTTTTGTGATATTTCTAGTTCTTTAATAGCATTGTTAATTTCTTCATGCTTCATTCCGAAACTTGAATTCTGAATTAGTTTGAATTCTTCAAATTCCTTATCTATCTTACTATCTTTTGATTGTAGTTTAATTAGTTTGTTTTCAACAGCCTTTTCAATGCGTTGGTCTTTTAAAACTGCTTTGTCGTTTAATAATGTCAGTTTATCATTTGATTTTTTTTCCTTAACTAAAAAGTCTTTATGTACTTTCAAAGACTCAGTTTCGTAATTCATATTTAATTTTTGTATTTTTGAGATAATTGGTGCAATTTTCGATTTGTATTCTAACTCTATATCGAATGAAGCGATATCAAAACTCTTTAACTCTGTCTTTTCCAATCCCTTGCACCTCCAAAATGTTTTAAATCAGCCATTTCTTAGATAATTTTATCATAATATCACCGTTTTTTCAATATTTATATATTTATATATACATAATACAAAAACTATTATAAAAAGCTTTTGTATTACGTTGTGTTTAATGTATAATTTTTACGAGGTGTTTTTATGGAAAACGAAATATTATCAGAAAATATAATAGAAGATGACATTCAAAATTTATCTTTAAGACCAAAACTATTAAAAGAGTATATCGGACAAACCAAAGTTAAAGAAATGATGGAAATTTTTATAAAGGCAGCTAAAAATAGAAACGAAGCTTTAGATCATGTTTTACTTTATGGTCCCCCAGGTCTCGGTAAAACAACATTGGCCAATATCATTGCTAATGAAATTGGGGTAAACATTAAAGTTACAAGCGGACCTTCAATTGAACGTAGTGGTGATTTAGCAGTTATTTTAACAAGTCTTGAACCTGGAGATATTCTATTTATTGATGAAATACATCGTTTACCTAGAATAGTTGAAGAAATACTATATCCTGCTATGGAAGATTTTGTAATTGATATCATTGTTGGGAGAGACGCAACAAGTAAATCAATAAGAGTTGAACTTCCCCCCTTTACTTTGGTAGGAGCTACAACAAGATTTGGCGACCTAAGTGCACCATTAAGAGATAGATTCGGCGTTGTTCATAAATTAGAATACTATAATACTAAAGAACTAAGAGAAATATGTAAAAGAACTTCTAGTATATTTGAAACAAAGATCCATGAAGATGCAGAATTTGAGATAGCTCGAAGAAGTAGAGGTACTCCTAGAATAGTAAATAGACTATTTAGGAGAGTTAGAGACTTTGCTGATGTATTGAATGATGGAGTTATAAGCATGGAAATATGTGAATTAGCACTGGGTAAATTACATATTGATGAACTTGGATTAGATAATAAAGATTATGACTATTTAAATGGATTAATAGAGAAATTCAATGGAGGTCCAGTAGGACTTGAAAGCATTGCCGCTTCAATTGGAGAAGAAGCAACAACCATTGAAGATGTATATGAACCATTCCTTCTTCAACTTGGATTTATCAAGAGAACTCCAAGAGGAAGAGTAGCAACTGAAAAAGCATATAAGCACTTAAATAAAAAACATAAAACGAGGTTATTTTAAATGAAAGTTTCTGATTTTGATTATGATTTACCCGAGCTACTAATCGCTCAAACACCATTGAAAGATAGATCTGCTTCAAGACTACTTTTATTAGACAAAAACGAAGGTGAAGTTGCACATGACCACTTTTCAAATATTGTAAATTATCTAAATAAAGGTGATGTCCTTGTATTAAATGATACATCTGTAATTCCAGCTAGACTTTATGGTGAAAAAGAAGATACAGGCGCAATGATTGAAATTTTATTACTAAAAACAATAGAAAACAATACTTGGCAGTGTCTAGTTAAGAAAGCGCGTAAAATTAAGGTTAATACAATTATTAGCTTTGGAAAAGGTCTTTTAAAAGCAAAATGTGTGAAAGTATACGACGAAGGAATAAGAGATTTTGAGATGATCTACGAAGGACTGTTTTATGAAGTTCTAGATGAACTTGGAGAAATGCCACTCCCACCATATATACATGAAAAACTAGTTGACCAAAACAGATATCAAACAGTTTACAACAAATTTAGAGGAAGTGCCGCAGCACCTACCGCAGGACTTCATTTCACAGATAAACTTTTATTAAAGATAAAAGAAAAAGGAATCATAATTACTTTTATAACTTTGCATGTTGGGCTAGGAACATTTAGACCTGTACAAGTTGATGAGATTAAAGATCATCATATGCATACCGAGTTCTATCAAGTTACAAAAGAAACTGCAGAAATTCTAAATGAAGCTAAAAAAGATAAACGACAAATCATTGCAGTTGGTACAACTTCACTTAGAACGTTAGAAACAGTATTAAGAGATAATCAAAGATTTGTTGAAACAAGTGGCTGGAGTGATATTTTCATTTTCCCAGGATACAAATTTAAAGCAATTAATTCACTAATTACAAATTTCCATCTTCCAAAATCAACATTATTAATGCTTGTAAGTGCCCTTGCTGGAAAAGAAAATATAACAAAGGCGTATAATGAAGCTATTAAGGAGCAGTATAGATTCTTTAGTTTTGGAGACAGCATGTTCATAAAAAACAAATAATGACAAATAAAAACATCATTCGGTGAATGATGTTTTTATTTGTCATTATTTTGAAGGTTGTATTAAAGCTATTATTACAATGATCCACCCAACTATTGGTAACAATACCCAAAGCCAGTAAAATCCGCTACGGCCAGTATCATGTAAACGTCTAATCACAACTGTGATTGATGGAATAAGTGTTGCTAAAGAAAATAATCCAGCTAGTAAATCAGTACTAATAATTATCCCAATTATACCTAATAATGCAGCTATAACAATGTTAATTAATGTTGGAATCCAGTATTCTCTAACGTTAGATTTTCCCTCAATGTCATTCCATTTTTTCCAATACTCTTGATATTCAATTGGTAATTTATTCATAATGTTTCCCTGTTTTTTGTTTAATTACATCATATAATAATAAAAAAGAAACACTTTAGTCTCTTTTAATTATTATCTAGTGTGTGAGTTTAATTATTATCTAGTGGCTTTATTCTCTTAATTAAATAAACAAATGGGGTATCTAAGAAAGCAACAATTACTTTTATTAGATAAGATGTTATAAAAATGCTTAAAACAACATCAATTGGCCATTCTCCTAAAAAAGCAATAGGGACGAATATAGCAGTATCAATTAACTGACTTATTATAGTAGATCCGTTATTCCTTACCCATAAGAACTTATCTTCAGGGAGTTTTTTTCTAATCATTTGATATAGATGTACATCAACCATTTGACTTACTAAATATGCCGTTAAACTACCTAGTGCAATTCTTGGTAATATACCAAAAATAGTAATGATAGAATCATTTGCCCAATCATCAACATTAGGTGTAAACCAAATAGCAAACTGCATAACTATAACTGTCGCTAATAGACTAAAGAATCCAATATACACAGCTTTTTTAGCATCTTTTAATCCATACTTTTCATCTAAAGAATCAGTTACTAAGAATAATGTACCATACATTATGTTTCCAAGTGTAGCGACGAAAGTGAATCCAAAGAACGTAAAGTCTATTGTCTTTGTTACTTGAATGTTAGCTAGTATTGTACCCAAAGCAATCCAAACAAATAAACCAGTTTTTCCAAAAAATTTGTATGCAATTGCAATTAAAGAAAAATTAACAAGTGCAAATAAAAACCATAATATTTCATTACTCATATATTTCCTCCTAGTTTTGGTATCGCAGGATGGTTACGAACTGCGTTTTATTTTTAGTGCTAATTAAATATATATTAAATATCAATAATTGTCAAATAAACGATTATTTAAAAAAACGATTATTTTTACATGTTCTATTTACAAATCTATTTACAAATACAAAAATTGTAGTAAAATAGTAATATTGATATGAGACTGGGTGAGATTATGGAAAAACGTGTAGGTATTGATATTGGTAGTACTACTATCAAAGCAGTAGTACTTAATGACAATGATGAAATGATATTTAAAACATATTTAAGACATAAGTCTAGTATTACAAATTCATTAATAAAACTTCTTAATGACTTAGAAGTTTCTTTTAAGGACGAAAAAATGTACTTTAATTTCACAGGTAGCGCCGGAATGCATCTATCAAGTGGAATAAAATCACAATTTACTCAAGAAGTTATTAGTGCAACTTTGGCTCTTCAACACGAAGGCGATGACTTTGATGTTTGTATAGAATTAGGCGGAGAAGATGCAAAAATAATTTTCTTTGATGGAAATAATATTGAACAAAGGATGAACGGAACATGTGCTGGAGGAACTGGAGCATTTATTGATCAAATGGCTACATTGATTGACGTAACAACTCCTGAATTAAACGAACTAGCTAAAACATATGATAAAATTTATCCAATAGCTTCAAGATGTGGTGTATTTGCAAAAAGTGATATTCAACCTTTATTAAATCAAGGTGCCAAACACAATAATATAGCAGTTAGTATTTATCAAGCGATTGTTAATCAAACAATTGCTGGTCTAAGTCAAGGTCGTAAAATTAAAGGTAGAGTAGCTTTTCTAGGTGGACCTTTAACTTTTGCTAGTGAACTACGCAAAAGATTTATTGAAACCTTAGATTTAAAAGATGTATATGTTCCTGAAAATGGAGAAGTTTTTGTTGCTTTTGGAGCAGCACTTGGTGCTAATGAAGAACTTTTATCAGTTGGTAAACTTAGAAACATTATATTAGATTATGAGAAAAAAGATAAAAGGAAAATGAAAAAGTCACTCGGTCCTTTATTTGAAACAAAAGCAGATTTAGACGAATTTACAGCAAGACATGCAAAGGCCGACTTAAAAGAAATCGATATAAAGAGTTATACAGGTAATGCTTATTTAGGTGTAGATGCTGGTAGTACTACAACAAAACTAATCTTATTGAGTGAAAATAATGAAATTTTATACTATTTTTATTCACATAATAAAGGGAATCCAGTTGATATGGTTAAAGGATCATTATATGAAATATATGATTTAATAGATGGATTAGATATAACAATTAAATCTGCATATTCAACAGGATATGGAGAAGAGTTAATTAAACATGCTTTTGACTTGGATGGAAGTGAAGTGGAAACTATCTGTCATTATAAAGCTGCTAGATACTTTAAAGATGATGTTGAATTCATTATTGATATAGGTGGACAAGATATGAAATGCTTTAAAATAACTGATGGAGTAATCACATCAATTATTTTAAATGAGGCTTGTTCTAGTGGATGCGGATCATTCATTGAAACGTTTAGCACATCACTTGGCTATGAAATAAAAGATTTTGCAAATTTAGCAATTGAAGCTCGTGACCCAGTTGATTTAGGTAGCAGATGTACTGTATTTATGAATAGTGGAGTTAAACAAGCTCAAGCAGAAGCAGCTTCTACAAGTGATATTTCCGCAGGGCTTGCTTATTCAGTAGTTAAGAATGCCTTGTACAAAGTTATTAGAGCAGTTGATGTAAGACGTGAACTTGGAGATAAAATAATAGTTCAAGGTGGAACATTTTATAATAATGCCGTATTACGCGCATTTGAAAAAGAAATAGGCTTAGAAGTTATAAGACCTTCAATAGCTGGTTTAATGGGTGCTTTCGGTGCAGCATTAGAATCTAAAAAATCAATTAAAAAAACATCCTCTATTTTAACTAAAATACAATTAGATAATTTCAAATATAAAACGAGAACAGCAAATTGTAACAAATGTAATAACTTCTGTCATTTGACGATCAATATTTTTAATAATAAAAAATATATTTCAGGTAACCGTTGTGAAAGAGGCGCAGGAATTGAAAGTGCTAGACTAAACAATCCTAATTTATACTTATACAAATATGATAAAGTACTTAGTTATAAATCAGACCAAAATAAGGAATATATAGGGAAAATAGGAATTCCTCTAGTATTAAATATGTATGAAAATATTCCATTTTGGTTTACGTTCTTTAATGAGTTGAATTTCGAAGTAGAATATAGCGATCGTTCTACTAAAGCAATATATGAGTTAGGACAAGATTCTATTCCAAGTGACACTGCGTGTTACCCAGCTAAAATTGTTCATGGGCATATCGAAAATTTGGTTAAAAAAGATATCGATTATATATTCTATCCGAATATGCCTTTTAACTTTCTAGAAAAAGAACACCAAGATAATGACTATAACTGTCCTGTTGTTGCTTTTTACCCTGAAGTAATTGGAGCGAATATGGAAAATATTGATTTAAATAAGTTTTTAGATCCATATGTTAGTTTGAACAATAGAAAATTCTTTATTAAGAATTTAGAAAAGTGTTTTGGTAAAAAATTAAAACTCTCCAAAAAAAATGTAGGACTTGCTTTTGATAAAGCACTTAAAGAATACAAAGACTTTAGAATAGATGTATTAGAAAAAGGTCAAGATGCACTAGATTTTGCGAAAGAAAATAATAAAAATATAATTCTTCTAGCTGGAAGACCTTATCATATAGATCCAGAAATTAATCATGGTATTCCTAAACTTCTTCAAAGTTTGGATATCGTTGTGTTAAGTGAAGATAGTGTTAATAGAAGCGCTGATAAAACACATGTGAATGTCTTGAATCAATGGACTTATCATACAAGACTTTATGACAGCGCTAAATTTATCGGTGAAATTGAAAATGCAAATATGATTCAACTTGTTTCATTTGGATGCGGGTTAGATGCTATTACTAGTGATGAAGTTGAAAGAATACTTAAGAAATCCGGGAAATTATATACCCAAATAAAAATTGATGAAGTAAATAATCTAGGAACTGTAAATATTAGAGTTAGAAGCTTACTTTCAACAATGAAAGGGGTGAGAACTTAATGGCTAAATTAGAATACGCCGAAGATGGTCGATTATTATTCACAGAAGAAATGAAAGAAGAATATACTTTACTAATGCCATCAATGTCTTCTTACCACTTCATATATTTTAGAGATATGTTTAGAAGTGAAGGGTATAAATGTGAAATATTAGATAATAATAGTTTTGATGTAATCCATGAAGGAATGAAGTATAGTCATAATGATATATGTGTTCCTGCGATGCTTGTTATTGGGCAATTTATTGATGCTATGAAAAGTGGTGGATATGATATTCATAAAGTAGCATTAGTAATGACTCAAACAGGCGGTGGATGTAGAGCTAGTAACTATATCAGTCTTATTAGAAAGTCATTTATTAAAGCTGGATATGATTACATTCCTATAATTAGTGCTAACGCAGTAGGCTTAGAACCAAATCCTGGTTTTAAAATCACTAGGAATATTATACTAAAACTAATTAGTGGATTGATCTTTGGTGATGTTATGATGCAACTTAGGAATGAGATAATTCCATATGAAGTTAATAAGGGTGAGACTGATATAGTATATAAAGAACTAGAAAGTATAGTTAGCAAGTACTTTTATGCTTCTGATCTTAAAGCTTTCTATCATCCAAATAAATTATTCGGACAAGTAATTAAGAGGTTTAGTGAAATTCCTACGGATAGATCAGTTAAAAAACCTAAAGTAGGAATAGTAGGTGAAATATATGTCAAATATAGTCCGTTAGGAAATAATGGACTAGAACAATTACTTCTTGATGAAGGTTGCGAAGTAATTACACCAAATATGTTTGACTTCTTTATATACACATTTGATTCAGCTATTCATGATATTGGAAAATATGGTGGTAAAAGATATTCAAGGCTCATACAAAAATTTATAATTAGATTTATTGAGTTTAGAAGAAATAAAGTAAGAAAACAATTAAAAAAATATGGTTTTAGAGTTTATAATCACTTTTATGATTTACGTAAAATGAGTGATGGATATATTGATAGAGGAATGCACGTAGGTGAAGGATGGCTTTTGACTGCTGAAATGGTTGAACTAATTCATATAGGCGCACCTAATATTGTCTGTACACAGCCATTTGGTTGTTTACCAAACCACATTGCAGGAAAAGGAATGATTAAACGAATTAAAGAAAACCATCCTGAAAGCAACATTGTTACAATTGATTATGATACATCAGCAACTGAGATAAATCAGTTGAATAGAATTAGACTAATGTTAAGCAATGCAAAAAGAAATTTATCTTAACCTAGATAAATTTCTTTTTCTAATATATAATATGTTTGGTGATAAATATGGCAATTAAATATGAGTTAAAACATGTATGTAAACAAACAGGCGCAAGACTAGGTGTATTACACACAAAACACGGGAGTTTTGAAACTCCAATCTTTATGCCTGTAGGAACTAAAGCAACTGTAAAAACTTTAGAAAATAGTGAAATTGAAGAGGTTAGTGATGGCCTTATTTTAGGTAACACATATCATCTTTGGTTAGAACCTGGCGAAGATATAGTTGAACAACATGGTGGAATAAGAGGATTTATGAAATGGGATGGAGCACTTTTAACTGACAGTGGTGGATTCCAGGTGTTTAGTTTATCTGATATCAGAAAGATAAAAGAAGAAGGTGTTGAATTCAGACATCATAAATCAGGAGCAAAATTATTTATGAGTCCTGAAATTAGTATCCAAATCCAAAATAAATTAGGTGCGGACATTATAATGAGTTTTGATGAGTGTCCTCCTTTCAACTCTACATACGAGTATATGAAGGATTCTGTTGAAAGAACTCTAAGATGGGCAAAAAGAGGTAAAATCGAGCATAAAAACACATCTGAACAAGCATTGTTTGGGATAGTTCAAGGAGGTCCACATAAAGATTTACGTAAAATGTGTGCTGAAGAGCTAATTAAGATGGATTTTCCTGGTTATAGCATTGGTGGACTTAGTGTTGGAGAAAGTAAAGAGGACATGTATGAGGTTCTTGATTACTTAAAAGACATTATGCCAAGTGATAAGCCAAGATACTTAATGGGTGTAGGAACTCCCGATGATATAATTGAAGGAGTTATTAGAGGAATTGATATGTTTGATTGTGTTAATCCAACTAGACTTGCTCGTCACGGTAGTGCCATGACAAGTTTAGGAAGAATTCCAATTAAAAATCATTTATATGCTAGGAATATGGAACCACTTGATCCAAATTGTGATTGCAAAGTTTGTACAACTTATTCAAAAAGTTATCTTAGACATTTGTTTAAATCAGAAGAATATTTAGGACAAAGATTAGTTAGCTACCATAACTTATATTTCTTAAAAGGACTAATGAAAAATATTAGAGAAGCTATTAAAAATGATTCATTATTAGAATTTAGAGAAGATTTATATAAAAAATACTACAAAAGATAGTAAATAAAGCCGTTTTTTGCATATTTATGTTTATTTTAATTAGTATAAATGGTATAATAACTTAATAAGTTAGTTGGAGGTATGTATATATGTTTGAATCAGTTGATAATTTTAATCAAAAGCCTTCAATTAAGGTAATCGGAATAGGTGGCGGTGGAGGAAATGCCGTGAACAGAATGATAGAAAACGATGTTCAAGGTGTTGAATTTGTAGCTATTAATACAGATGCGCAAGTATTAAGACTATCCAAAGCAGATACAAGACTTCAAATTGGTAAGATGCTAACTAGAGGTCTTGGAGCAGGAGCCGATCCTGATATAGGAAGACGTGCCGCTGTTGAATCTGAAGAAGAAATCCGTGAGCTCTTATCTGATGCTGACATGGTCTTCATTACTGCTGGAATGGGTGGAGGAACTGGTACTGGAGCTGCTTCAGTTATTGCTCGTATATCAAGAGAAATGGGATGTTTAACAATAGGAATTGTTACAAAACCATTTAGTTTTGAGGGTAGAAGAAGAGTTGCTACAGCACTTGAGGGACTTGATGCATTAAAACCTTATGTTGATACTTTAATTGTTGTTCCAAATGATAGACTATTATATGTAGTTGATCGTGACACATCAATGCTTGAAGCTTTTAGAGAAGCTGATAATGTGCTTCGTCAAGGTGTTCAAGGTATTGCAGAAATAATTACTGTTCCTGGATTAATAAATGTAGATTTTGCTGATGTAAAAACTGTAATGAAGGACAAAGGTACTGCATTAATGGGTATCGGTGTTGCAAGTGGAGAAGGTCGTGCTATCGAAGCTGCAAAACACGCAATTCATTCGCCTTTACTAGACGCAAATATTGATGGAGCCACTGATGCTATAGTAAATATTAGTAGTGGTATTGATATTGCTCTATGGGAAGTTACTGAAGCAATAGAAGCTATTCAAGCTGCTAGTTCTACTGAAATTAATATTATTTATGGTACAACTATTAATCAAGATATCACTGAAGAAGTTATAGTTACTGTTATAGCTGCCGGATTTGATGAAAATAGAAAAGTAGAATTTAGCGAAATCGGAGTTGCTCCTTTAGAAGAAATTGAAGAAGAGGCAAATCCATCAGATAAAAAAGTCAAAACAGGTTTTTTTAAAAAGAATACCAAGAAAGACAAGGAAGACAAGGAAGAAAAAGTAACTGAAAAAGAAGATGAAGAACCTTCTAAAACAGCAATTCCTTCTTGGCTAAAATCTAGATTTAAATAAGCACCTATGGTGCTTTTTTAATATTATATAATGAAGGTGAAAATATGAAGAAACCATATAATATTGTTTATGTTTTAATAATGTTTTTAACAAGTGTTTATATCCTATTTTTCCATGATGAAAGTGATGGTGTTCTAATGATGTTAGCTGCGATAATGATTATTTTAACAAGTATATTCACATATTCAAATCGAAAACGATGAAATTTTACACAAACGAAGTTTTAGAAAAAATAGATAATAAAAGTATCCATGTGGTCGCAGCTACTAAATACTTTAATAGTGTAGAAATGAGAGATTTATTTAACACTGGAATTCATCATTTTGGAGAAAACAGAATTGAAGCCTTTTTAGAAAAGAAAGATGACCTTGCTGATTTAGATATAACATGGCATCATATAGGTACTTTACAAACTAAAAAAGTTAAAAAAGTAATCAACGAAGTAAGTTATCTTCATTCACTAGATAATATTAGACTGGCTGAAGAAGTAAATAAGAGACGCGTTGAAGTTATTAAGTGTTTTATCCAAGTAAATATTAGTAGTGAAGATTCAAAACATGGGTTAAACATTAATGAAGTTATACCATTCCTAGAAAGTATTAAAAATTTAGATAAAATTGATGTTATTGGACTAATGGGTATGGCAGAACTAACAAGTGATCAGGATGTTATTAGTACTGAATTTCAAAAGTTAAATGACCTTCAAATAAGAATCAAAAAAGAAATTAATATTGATCTAAAAGAGTTATCAATAGGAATGAGCAATGATTATTTAGTTGCTCTTAAGCATAATGCAACGTTTTTAAGACTAGGCAGTGTATTATTTAAGAAAGAGGTGTAAGTTATGGCAAAAAAGAAAAAAGCAATAGATAAAGCTAAGTTTATCTACATGGAGAAAAATGTAGATGGATTTAAACTTGCTGATTTTTTAATGCAAGGAATCCCTTTAATTGTCAATTTTGAAGAATATGATGATATTGAATCAAATAAAGTAATAACATTTTTAAGCGGAGTTACTTATGCAATTGACGGTAATATAGAAATGATTCAACCACAAATATTTCTATTTGCCACTAAAGAAGATTATAAAGATGGCTCATTACATAAGTTTGTAAAAGAGTATAAGGAGTAAGTTAATATGGAGTTATTATTACAAATTATTTTTAAAGTTCTTGAATACTATTACTATATTTTAGTAGCAAGTGTGTTTTTAAGTTGGATACCTGATTTAAAAAGATCTACTGTAGGTCAGTTTATTGATAAATTAGCAAATCCTTATATGAGAATATTTAGAGGGTGGATTGTTATTGGCGTTATGGACTTTACTCCAATAATTGGATTTATGTTCTATTACTTTGGTTTAAATGCACTAGGGGAAATGCTAGCTAACTTTTAATGGAATTTATTGATAAAATAAGAGGTTATCTTGAAAACCCCTTAAATACTACAGTTAGAACTAAGTTCTTATCTTTAACTGAGCAAACTATTTTAAAGAATAATCTTAAAAACAAGGTATTTTTTAAGGTAGATGGTGGCTATGAAAAATCTGAACTTAAAAGAGCAATAATCTTTAAAGATAGCAATTCAAATATTATTTGTTTTAAAATTATATATAACAAAAAATTTCTTTCGTTAACTCATCAAAATATTCTTGGAACACTACTTAGTTTATCAATAACTAAGGAAAGTATTGGAGATATTATTGCTAGTGAAGGAACATTTTTTATAGTTAGTGAATTAAAAGATTTTATTATTAATGAATTCAATAAGATTAACAATGTGTCGATTAAATTAACTGAAATAGAAGGATTTAATAGTCAAAAAAAAATTGAATTAGAAATGAATAGTTTTACCGTTAGTTCATTGAGACTAGATTCTATAGTAAGCAAGATAACTAAAAAAAGCAGAAACGAATGTTCGGAAATGATAAATAGTGATTTAGTTAAAGTTAATCATGTAATAAACAACAAAACCACCAAATCTATAAGTGAAGAAGATGTTATTTCAATTAGAAGATATGGACGTTTTGATATAATAGATACAAAAAAAACTAGTAAAAAAGGTAAAATAGTAGTGAAATATGGAAAATATATATAAATCTATTGTATTTTACTATTTATTTGTTAAACTAATTAGTATAAAATCAATGATTGAGACAAATATTAAATAACCCCTTTATTTTAGAGACCAAGGATGCTGAAAACTTGGATAAACGTTATTAAATATATCCCTCATAAGATTAAGTTCTGAAGTTAGTAAGTTCTTACGTAACCCTGCGTTAAAGGTATGAGTGCTGAAGAAATTCAGAACATAGGTGGTACCACGGATTATTATATTCGTCCTTATTTTAGGACGAATTTTTTTTATTATAAAAGGAGTGTGAAATTATGAGCACAGATTACAAATCAACATTATTGATGCCAAAAACTGAATTTCCTATGAGAGGAAATTTAGGAAACAAAGAACCATTAATGCAAGAAGTATGGAATGATATTGATCTATACAATAAGAGATTAGAAAAGAATAAGGATAATATACCTTATGTTTTACATGATGGTCCTCCATACGCAAATGGTAATATTCATATTGGACATGCATTAAATAAAATCTTAAAAGATATAGTTTTAAGATATAAAAGTATGCAAGGGTACTATACAAGATACGTTCCAGGATGGGATACACATGGTCTTCCTATTGAAACTGCTCTTGTTAAAACTAAAAAAATTAATAGAAACTTAATTGATAAAGTTGAGTTTAGAGATATGTGTAAAGATTATGCAAAAGAACAAGTATCTAAACAAAAAGTGCAATTTAAAAGACTCGGTATTCTAGGTGAATGGGAAAATCCATATGTAACTCTAGAATCTAAATATGAAGCTTCTCAAATTAGAGTTTTTGCTGAAATGGTAGAAAAAGGATTAATCTTTAAAGGATTAAAACCTGTATTTTGGAGTCCTTCAAGTGAAACAGCATTAGCTGAAGCCGAAGTTGAATACCATGATAAAAAATCTCCATCTGTTTATGTTGCAATGGATGCAGTGAATAAAGGTGATGTATTCCCTACTGATTTCAAATTCTTAATCTGGACTACAACTCCTTGGACATTACCTGCAAATCTTGCAATTGCTGTAGGAGATCAAATAATATATTCTTTTGTAAAAGTAAATAATGAATTAGTCTACTTAGTAGCTAAAGAATTAATAGATACTTTAAAAGTTATTTTAGAATGGGAAAGTGTTGAAGTATTAAAAGAAGTAAAAGGTATGGCTCTTGAAGGGTTAAGCTACAAGCATCCATTATACGATAGAGTTAGTCCAGTAGTACTTGGACATCATGTTACTATCGAAGGTGGAACTGGACTCGTTCATACAGCCCCAGGACACGGTGAAGATGACTTTATAATTGGCCAAAAATATGGATTAGAAACATTATGCCCTGTAGACGGTAAAGGAATAATGACTGAAGAAGCTGGACAGTACGTTGGACAGTTTGTTGATGAATGTAGTAAAAATGTTGTTGCGGATTTAGATGAAATGGGATATTTATTGAAACTTGAATGGATAACTCATAGTTATGCATTTGATTGGAGAACTAAAAAACCTATTATATATAGAGCTACCCCTCAATGGTTTGCTTCAATTGAATCTTTAAAAGATGATATGATGACAGAAATTAAAAAAATTAACTGGTTCCCTAAATGGGGAGAACTTAGAATGACAAATATGGTTAAAGATAGAAAAGCTTGGTGTATTAGTAGACAACGTGCATGGGGAGTTCCGATTCCTGTATTCTATAACGAAGATGATACGGAAATACTAGATAAGGAAATAATTAAACATGTCGCAGATATATTTGAAAAAGAAGGAAGTAATTCTTGGTTTACAAAAACTGCAAAAGAATTACTACCAGAAGGATATACTAATCCTGCTTCACCAAATGGTAACTTTAGAAAAGAAACTGATATTTTGGATGTATGGTTTGATAGTGGTACAAGTCACCATGGAGGTATGAAAGATTTTGGTCTTCCTTACCCAAGTGATTTATACCTAGAAGGTAGCGATCAATACCGTGGTTGGTTTAATAGTAGTTTATCTACTGGAGTTGCTGCCATGGGAGAAAGTCCTTATAAAACTTGTTTAACTCATGGATTTGTGCTTGATGGTAATGGTCGTAAAATGAGTAAATCAATGGGTAATGTAATTGATCCATTAAAACTTATTAAACAAATGGGTGCTGATATTCTAAGATTATGGGTATCAAGTGTTGATTATCAAAGTGATGTTAGAATTAGTAATGAAATGATGCAACAAGTAAGTGAATCTTACCGTAAAATTAGAAATACAATAAGATTCATGATGGCTAATTTAGGCGATTATAATCCTAAAACTGATAGAGTCCCCTTTGAAGAATTAAATGAAGTTGATAAATATGTTGCTTTAAAATTAAACAAGTTAGTTAAAGAAACAATTGAACACTATGATAATTTTGAATTTGACACAGTATATAGAGAAATTACTAATTTTGTAACCAAAGAACTAAGTGCGTTTTTCTTAGACTTTACAAAAGATGTATTATATATAGAAAAAGCAGATTCCAAAAGTCGTCGTAGTATTCAAACAGTTTTATATGATGCTACATTAACATTATTAAAACTGTTAACTCCTTATTTACCTCATACAACTCATGAAGCTTATTTACATTTGCCTCATCATGAACTAGAAAATATGTATTTAGAAAATATGCCTAAATATATTGAACTAGGAAATGAAGATATAATCGAAAAATATCAAAAATTTATGGATGTTAGAGATGATGTATTAAAAGCCTTAGAAGAAGCTCGTAATAATAAAGTTATTGGGAAAAGCCTTAATGCCAAACTAATAATTTATCCAAATAATGAGATAAAGGAATTACTAAGTAGTCTGAATGCTAATCTAGGTCAATTATTTATTGTTTCTCAATTTGAAATTAGTGAAGGAGTTGGAGAATTTACATTCCCTAACTTAAGTATTGATGTATTAAAAGCTGAAGGTGAAACATGTGACAGATGTTGGCAAGTAGTAGATACTACTACTGATGGAATATGTAAAAGATGTAGTGATATTATTAAATAATTACAAAAAGTCTGAGAACTCTCAGACTTTTTTCAATGTTAAGGTTAAAAACATTGATTTTTCGTTAATTTTTTTGTAAAATACTATTATCGTTAAATCCTATAATATGGTTAGGAATTATATGAAGTCCCCTAAAATTGACTTAAAAGCGAAATATAATATTTTAGGAGATTATCTATGTCTGAAAGAAAAATAGAATTCACTTCTAGAAATATACTTTTTTATGTGAGTGGTTTCTTTTTTATTGGGCTTGGAGTTAATCTTTTATTAAGAGCTGAACTTGGAGCCGGAGCATGGGATACAGTAAATTATAATTTTAATGCTATTTTCCCAGAGTTAACTCTAGGAATGTGTTCATTGTTTTTTGCATTAATAATTTGGAGTATCGTAATGTTATATCGAAGAAAGCCAAAATTCTTTTTGGTATTAATCCCATCATTATTAGTATCACTATCAATTGATTTCTGGGATATTATAATTTTGAATGATATTATGCCGAGTAGCCTCGAAGAACAATTTGTTTGGTTTTTTCTCGGAATGATACTATTACCTATTTGTCTAAGTTTAGTCATATCATCAAACTTTCCTGCGGGAGTATTTGATGAATTAATGATAATGTTGCAAGAAATATTTAAAACAAAAGGCGTAGGCGCAGTTCGTATTGGCATTGAATTTTTCGCTGTAGCCTTGGCAATTGTATTTTGGCTAATAGCTGATATCGAAATGGATCCAAATGATATAAGTGGATCTGATATAGGACTTGGAGCAATAAGTTATGGAACTTTTATTGTTGCAATAACAATTGGACCATCTATACAAATTTTTCTAAAAGTATTGGAGAAAAAATAATATGAATATGAAACCCATGAAAATTAATTTTAAAAACGTTATTGTATATATTTCGGGAATGGTCGCTATATCTTTAGGCGTTGTAATGATGTTAAAGAGTTCTATTGGACTAAGTTCATGGGACACACTTCATTATAGTCTTCATAAATTACTAGGAATTACAATTGGAACAGCAGTTATTGGAGTTGCATCGGTTTTTACATTTTATGTAACAATTTCCAATAAACAATTCAAATATTTTTTGATGGCAATCCCCATACTTGTTGTTGGAGTTCTAATAGACTATTTAAATCTAATTTTATTTGTAGATTTTAATCCAACTTCATTGCTTGTTCAAATACCCATTTTTATATTTGGGTTACTATTTCTTCCATTAGGAGGAAGTTTACTAATTATATCAACGTTTCCGGCAGGAGTACTTGATGAATTTATGTTAACATTGATGCGTCAGTTTAAAACTGAAAATTTAATTAAAGTTCGTGTTATAATGGAGACATGCGCCACTTTACTTGCAATTATAATTAGTTTGATTGTTGATGATCCAGAGTATCCACTTGGTATGTTTAACATTGGAACAATTATTTTTTCTGTAACTGTAGGTATTATGGTTAAAATATATCTACAATTCTTTGAAAAAATAGGGTTATATAAAATTACTTAAGTAAAAAAAAATAGAAACATTAAAAATATTAGGAGGAATTATTATGAGTACACCGCATATTGAAGCATTAGAGGGACAAATAGCAAAAACTGTATTAATGCCAGGAGATCCATTGCGTGCAAAGTTTATCGCAGATAAGTTTTTGGATGATGTAGAGAAATTTAATAATGTACGAAATGTATTTGGATACACAGGAACTTATAAAGGAAAAAGAATTAGTGTTATGGCTAGTGGTATGGGTATGCCAAGTATTGGGATTTATTCTTTTGAACTATATAAGTTTTATGATGTTGAAAACATTATAAGAATAGGAAGTTGTGGAGCATATACAGCTGATTTAAATCTTTATGATGTATTGCTTGCCGAAGCTGCTTGGAGTGAATCTTCGTATGCTAAAACTCAAAATGGTGAAGAATCTTCAACACTTTATCCGAGTTTAGATCTAAATGAGAAGATAATGAAAGTTGCGAAAGAATTAGATATTCCAGTTACTAAAGGGACTATTCATTCAAGTGATGTATTTTATAGAGAAAACTTTGAACAATATAAATCAATTAGGGATCAACATGGATGTATCGCCGTAGAAATGGAATCTTATGCTTTATTTCATAATGCTGAAGTTTTAGGTAAAAAAGCAGCTTGTTTATTAACTGTTAGTGATAACTTAGTTACAAGTGACGTAACTACAGCTGAAGAAAGACAAAATGCTTTTACTAAAATGATGGATATAGCGTTAGAACTTGCTGAATAATAAACAAAAAAGTGCGTAAGCACTTTTTTTAGGAGAATACTTATGAATATAAAAGTAATAAGAAAAAGTAATTACACATTAAATCTAATCACTACCAAAAAGTTTAAAACAACTAGAATACAAATTAATTTTGCAAATGACTTAAATAAAGACACTGTAACAAAGAGAAGCATATTGCCATATTTAATGCATGCAGTATCTCAAAAACATAACTCTAGAGAATTAATGTCGAAATACTTAGAAAATATGTATGCTGCAAATTTCAATGTTGGAGTTAGTAAAATTGGTAAAACACATTTTGTGGCTTTTGAACTATCAATTATTAATGACAACTTTACATTTGATAATGAATTATTATTTAGTAAATCAATTGATTTTTTAAGTGAAATAGTATTTAACCCATATTTCACAAAAGAAGTTTTTAATGAAGAATCTAGATTATTAAGAGAATACTATGATAGTGTTTATTCTAACAAAATGAAATATGCTATTAAAGAGATGCGTAGTATTATGTTTGAAAACGAATCATATAAGATTGATCCATTAGGATATAAAGAAGCTCTAGAGGACATTAAATTTGATGACTTAAACACTTTGTATAAGGACATGATTAATAATGACTTAGTGACTATTAGCATTATTGGAGATATTGACTTTGACGAAGTTGAAGAAATAATAAGTAATAAATTAATATTTGCTGATAGAGATTATACACCTGTACTTCTTGATGCTGAGACTAAAATCATAGAAAAAGTAACCACTATAGAAAAAATAATCGATGTAAATCAAGCGAAGTTAGTCGTAGGATATAGAAATGAAACGTTCTACTTAAGCGATGATTATTATAAGACATTAGTATTTAATGTCCTATTTGGTGCATCTTCTGAAAGTATGTTATTTAATGAAATTAGAGAAGAAAAAGGTCTAGTATACTTTATTAACAGTAGTTATGATCCTTATAAGGGTGTTGTTTTTATAACTTCAGGTATAAAAGCATCTGACTATGAAGAAGTATTAGAGACTACTGCTAATATTATTTCTAAAATTATCAAGATGGATTATAGTGATGAACTAATTAGTACTGCTAAATCAATTATAGTTAATCGTCTAATTGAAGGTCTCGATTCAAATTTCGGATTACTTAGTCGAGTATTTAGAAATAGTTTATTTGAACTTGACTTTGATATTGAAGAAATCAAAAATAATATCTCTAAAGTCACAAAAAGAGATATAAGTAATATGGCGAAAAACCTAAAGTTAGATACAGTATACCTTTTAAGAGGTGAAAAAGATGAATAAAACAGAATATAAACGAATCAATGAAGTTCTTTATCATGAAGAATTAGAAAATGGATTGAATGTTTTTTTACTTCCTAAAAAAGGATTTCATAAATCATACGTAACATTTTCTACTAAACTTGGTTCTATCATGACAAAGATAATTGGAAAAGATAATGAAATTATTGATTTGCCTATGGGAATCGCCCATTTCTTAGAACATAAATTATTTGAACAAAATGGGGAAGACGTTTCTAGATTATTTGCACAAAACCAAGCTAGCGTAAATGCTTTTACTCAAAATAACCGCACAACGTACTTGTTTTCTTGTACTGATAAATTAAAAGAAAATATAGAATTACTAGTTAATTTTGTTCAAAATCCCGATTTTACTGAAGATGGCATAGAAAAAGAAAAAGGGATTATTGCTTCTGAGATTAAAATGTATGAAGATGATCCTAATACAGTTGCTTATATGAGTCTCATTAGAAATATGTTCAAAGATCACCCAGTACGTGATGATATATTAGGAACAGTAGATTCTATTTCTAACATTAATAAAGAGATATTAGAGAAAACACATAAAACTTACTACAATCCTAAAAATATGGTTTTATTCATAACAGGAAACTTTGAAGTTAACGATATTATTGAATTTATCAGAGACAACCAAAAAGGAGTCGCTTTTGATTGTCATTCGTTACCATATGACGATATCGTTGTTGAAGATATTGTAGTAAATGTACCTAGTAAAGAAATAAAATTAGAAGTTAACGTTCCTAATTTTATACTTGGTGTTAAACAAGGTCCAACTAATTATGAAATTGAAGATATCATTAAAAAGGAATTATGTTTTTCTATACTACTAGATTTAACATTAGGTAAAAGTACAACAAACTACAAAGATTTATTGAGCAATGAGCTAATAAATGATTCATTTGGTTTAGATATTACTCTTGAAAAAAGCTACGGATTCTTTTTAATAGGTAGTGAAACTTACAAACCAAAAGAGTTAGAGATTAAATTAAAAGATATATTACTTAATTTAGATAATGAATTATTAAAAGAAGAGGATTTCTTACGAACAAAAAAACAAATCCTTGGTGGTTTTATTCACGCTTTAAACAGTATTGAATATATTGCAAATCAATTTACTAAGTATTATTACCTAGATACTTCTTTGTTCAGCATCTTAGATATTGCTGATAGTATTACATTGGAAGATATAGAAAACACAAAAATTGCATTTAAAGACATCAATTCATATAGTACATTCACAGTTTATCCAAAAAAAAATGATGAGTAATCATCATTTTTTTGTGTCATCTATTTAAATTAGTAGTAATCCAGTCGCCAATCATTTTATATATGAATTCTCGTTCGATATCGTTTATAACTTCATGTCTGCAATTGTTTAATATAGTAAATTTAACATTTGTATACCCGCAATCATAATAAATTTTATATAATTTTTTTACACCTATCCCATATTCGCCAAGCGCATCTAATTCTCCACTAATAAAAAATATCGGGATGCTTGAAGCCCCTGCTTTTATTTTTTTCTTATCTTGAATTTTGGGGAATAGTTTAAGTAAATCTAATTGAGCTCCTATTGTAAATGGTTTACCACATAATGGATCTTCTAAAAATGCTCTTCTAATAGCAGCATCTCCAGTAAGCCATTCAACTCTTTTATTGATAATCCCATTTTTTTTCATAGATTTAATTGCCCCATCGGTAAACATATCTGTAAGTTTTGGACTAACATGTCTGTTCCCTTTAAGTTTTACAGCAATTTTATATATTCCTATCCCTAAATACACTTTAGTAATATCAAATAGTCCTGTCCCAGTAAAAATTGCTTGATCATAACGTTTATGATCATATAGCATTGTGTATCTCCCTATAAAAGATCCCATAGAATGCCCAAACATTATTACTGGCAAAGAAGGATAATGTTCTTCAATGTAGTCTCTTACAATTTTAATTCCATCATATACTTTTTGAATTCCCATTTCGTCAGAGAAATGAATATATTCATCACTATCAGCTGTTTTACCATGTCCTAAGTGGTCATTTCCAATAACAACAAATCCTAATGTGTTAAGATATTCAGCAAATTCTTTATATCGTCCAGCATGTTCCCCAGCTCCATGAATTATTTGAACTACAGCCTTAGGTTTTTTTCTCTTGATAGGCATCCAAATATATGTATTCAAGGCATTTTTGTAGGGATCTATAATTTTGATTTGTTTTTCCATATTATCACCTTCCATTAATAATTATACCATAATTAGCAAATTGTCTTTTCATAACTTACTAAATTTTGTTAAAATAGATTTTATAAATGTTATTCGTGAACCCTCCACCACTTATTATAACTTTAGTATTCTTGAAAAGAGAGTTTTCTTAAACGTGTTAGATAAAGAAATATGTAAAAATAAATGATCAAGGAACTAAATCTTCAAGAGAAATTCTTTAAATAATTTAAGTAATATTATTAGTTCAAGTACAAACAGTTCCCCATATTAAACATATAATGTACTTTCTCTTACATTTCAACTATATAAAACCCTTAAAAGACAATAACAGCGACTATAACTTCTAAATAAAAAGATTACGAAAAGGGTTTATTTATTGGCTAAAGTAGTGTAAAATTGCTATGGAGGTAGACAATATGATTGAAGAGTTAGAAAAGTTTCAAGGTGAAAAGAAATCAATTGAAAAACAAATTACTATTGGTATTTCAATTTGTATACTTTCGGTTTTAGTTTTTGTGGCTACAATGAACTATGGACCATGGGGATTAATAATATTGATTCCAGGTTTAGTATATATCTTTATTGGTACAAGTAAGTTTAAAAAACTAAGCTTAAGATTTAAAAATCAAGTTCTAGGTGATTTAGTTACAAGTTTTGTTGAAGATGGAAGATTTGATCCTACAAGTGGATTGTCACTAAATACTGTGTATGGAACAGAATTCTTAAAAAGAGCTGACAGATCACACACTGAAGATTTTTTATCTGGTAAGATAGATGGTGTTGATTTTATTTCTAGTGATGTTAAACTAGAAGAAAGACATGTTGAACATACTAAAAATGGTACTAGAACATATTATGTTACTTATTTTCAAGGAAGAATATTTGAATTCGAATTTAACAAAACATTTGATGGATATCTTCAAGTACTAGAAGGTTCTAGACCTCATAGTAATAGAAAATTTAAAAAAGTGAAATTGGAAAGTGTAGAATTTAATAAAAAGTTTAAAACGTATTCTACAAATGATCACACAGCATTTTATGTATTAACTCCACATTTAATGGAAGCCCTGATGGATTTTGAAAAAAACAATAAGGGGAAAATCTATTTTTCGTTTATTGGATCGAAACTGTATTTAGGAATCAATAATTTTATAGATACTTTTGAACTGAAAATGTATAAACCATTAAATGAAAATACTTTTGAAGAATTTAAAAAAGAATTATTTGTCGTAAAAGATGTAGTAACAGAACTAAAATTGAATAATAATATATTTAAGAAGGAGTGAATTAAATGAATTCAATACTAATAGCATTAGGAATAGTAGTTGTATTACTTGTTTTACCTGCACTTTGGTTTATAGGTGTAATGAATTCTCTAAGAAGATTAGAAATCAAGGTTGAGGAAGCTGAATCAGGAATAGACGTTGCATTAACTAAAAGATTTGATGTTTTAACTAAAATAGTAAGTGCAGTAAAAGGTTATGCAAAACATGAAGCTGAAACTTTTGAAAACGTAACTAAATGGCGTCAAGGATTACCCAAAAAATTATCTTTACAAGAAAAACAAGAATTCATGGGTAAAATGGATGGAGTTCAATCTGGAATTAATGTTGCAGTGGAAGCATATCCAGAATTAAAAGCAGAAAAATTATTTTCAAATCTTCAAGCATCAATTACAGATGTTGAAGAGCATTTACAAGCAGCAAGAAGACTTTATAACTCAAATGTATCAACTATTAATTCAATGATAGTTACATTCCCAAGAAGTATTGTTGCAGGAATGATACATGTAGAAAGAAAAGAATTCTTTGAAGCAGATACTAGTAAAAGAGAAGACGTAGAAATTAGCTTTTAAAAAGAACTTTAATTAGTTCTTTTTTTTACAGTATTATCATTTTTTTATAAAATACATTAAAAACCATCATTTAGTAACAAATATTACGACATTTTAGGAAATATTTCTGGTTATAACTTGAGAAAACTCCAATTACCCCTTTACAGTGAATAACAATATTTCCTTTTATGAAATATACTTTTCATAAAAGGAGGAAACCAATGTTAAATCAAACAATCCTGGTAGGTCGATTAGTTTATGATCCAGAATTAAGAACTTTGGATGATGGAAGAAACGTTACGACAATCACTATGGCAATTCAAAGAGGGTTTAAAAGCGCAGAAAGTGGAGAATATGAAACAGACTTTTTAAAGTGTACCTTATGGAGCGGTATTGCAGAAAACACTGTTCAATATTGTAAAAAAGGCTCTACTGTAGGAGTGAAAGCAAGATTATCACAACATTCTCACGAATGTAGTGATGGAAAAAGTTTTTCTTATCCTGAAATAATTGCTGAAAAAATAACTTTCATTAATACTAAATAGACAAATAATATTATTCATATATATAATATTATTTAAAAAAGTGCATATTTGCACTTTTTTGCTATAAATAGATAAGATACTTTCAAAAAACAATGTTATTTGTTATAATATATACAGTTAAAAAACAGAAGAAAAGTTAGGAGTTAAACTTATGAAACAATATTTAAAATTACTTGGACATATTAAAGAAGTTGGAACTCCTAAAGGTGACCGTACTGGTACTGGAACTTTAAGCACTTTTGGATATCAAATGAGATTTGATTTAGGTGAAGGATTTCCTTTGCTTACAACGAAGAAGGTTCATTTGAAGTCAATCATTCATGAATTATTATGGATTATTTCTGGAGACACTAATATAAAGTACTTGGTTGATAATGGTGTTAGAATTTGGAATGAATGGCCTTACCGTAACTTTACTAAATCAAAAGACTATAAAGGCGAAAACTTAAATGAATTTGTTGAGCTTATTAAAAATAGTAATGAATTTTATAAAAAGCATGGTGAACTCGGTCCTGTATATGGACATCAATGGAGACATTTTGAAGGACCTGATGGAAAATATAAAGATCAACTAAGTGAAGTAATTTATAATATTAAAAATAATCCGGATTCTAGACGATTAATTGTAAATGCATGGCATCCTGCTTTAATAGAAGATATGGCTTTACCACCATGTCACATGATGTTTCAATTCTATGTTAATAATGGGAAATTAAGTTGTCAGTTATACCAAAGAAGCGCAGATACCTTTTTAGGTATCCCATTTAATATTGCTAGCTATGCCTTGTTAACAATGATGATTGCTCAAGTTACAGGACTAGAAGTTGGCGAATTTATTCATACGTTAGGGGATACGCATGTTTATAATGATCATTTAGAGCAAATTGATCTTCAATTAACTAGGATTCCTCGTAAATTACCTAAAATGTTAATTAACGTTAATATTAAAGAGATTGAAGACTTTAAATATAGTGATTTTGAATTAACTGAATATAATCCTTATCCAGGAATTAAAGGTAAGGTGAGTGTGTAATGGTAAATCTAATTGTTGCAATTGGTTTGAATAATTTAATAGGTAAAGATAACGTATTACCCTGGCACTACAAAGAAGATATGAAGTATTTCAAAAATATTACAATGGGTAAAAAAGTTATTATGGGAGAATTAACATTTAAATCAATAATATCATATATTGATAAACCATTACCTGGTAGAACTAGTATTATAGCTACTTTAACTGATTATGTTTATCCTGATGTTGAAGTGACTAATGATATTATTGGTTTTTTAGAACAATTCCCAAAAGAAGAAGAAATTTTTATTATTGGCGGAAAAATAATATATGACTTAACCCTTGATTTGGCAGATAAGTTATATATTACTCATGTTAACAAAGAATATGAGGGTGATGTGTACTTTAAAGAAATAGATTATTCAAAATATACAAAAATAAAAGAAAATATAAGTGGCGATCTTAATTTTTCAGTTTATGAAAGGATAAGATAACTATGTATACATTTAGTTTTTATTTGTTTTGGAGTGGGTCTGCATTCTTTTTAAGTCTTATTTTTGGTGTTACAAACAGTAACTTTGATACATTTGGTCCATATTTATTAGTACTTATATTTATAATAATATCGTGGGCCATTTCACTCTATATTCAACTGCTAATAATGTGGATATGGGCAAGAATTAGAAGGAATACAGATTCTTTAAATATGTTAAACCATCGTTACGCAAATTCATTGATGAGATTAACTCAACATTTACTTAGGTTAAATGTCATTGTTACTGGAAAAGAAAATATACCTGAAGGTAAGTTTGTCTTTGTTGCAAATCATCAGGAAAATTTTGATATAACTGCTCTAAAACCTATTTTTAAGAATCATCCAATAGATTTCATAGCTAAAGAAGCACTATGGAGAGTTCCTTTTTTGGGAAAATGGTTAACTATTTTAGGTAATGTCCCTATTGGTGAAGATGCAAACAGAAGTGCTGCAGTATCAATTATTACTGGTATAAAGAGATATAACTATGGTCATCCAATGGGGATATTCCCAGAAGGCAAAAGATCTTTTTCTAATGAGATGATTGATTTTAAACCAGGTGCATTTAAGTTAGCTATGAAGCCAAAAGCGGATATTTTAATAGGTACTTTATATAACTTAGACAAGATTTGGAAGACTTTTCCGTATAAAAAACATAATGCATATATCCATTTTTTACCCGTCTTAAAATATGAAGAATATAAAGGGTTAAATAGTATTGAATTAGCTCAAAAAGTAAAAGATATTATTCAGGAGCAATTAGATACATTTCAAAAAGAGATTGGGTAAAAACCCATCTCTTTTTTTTGTAGGACTTATTTTCTTTAAATTGCATGGTAATGTGATATAATTGTATCAAGGAGTTGGTATTTATGAGAATGGTAGACCTTATTGAAAAGAAAAGAGATGGCTACGAATTAACAAAAGAAGAAATTATATTTATAATTGAAAACTATACTAATAAGATAATTCCAGATTATCAAATGAGTAGTTTTTTGATGGCGATATATTTTAAAGGAATGACTACTGCTGAAAGTTCTGCTTTAACTGAAGCAATGTTAAATAGTGGTGATATTATAGATTTATCTGTAGTTCACGGAATTAAAGTTGATAAACATTCTACTGGTGGAGTAGGAGACAAAACTACTTTAGTCTTAGGACCTTTAGTTGCTAGCGCTGGTGCGAAAGTAGCTAAGTTAAGTGGTAGAGGATTAGGTCATACTGGTGGAACACTTGATAAACTTGAAAGTATTGAAGGATTAAGTGTTAATATGGAAATCGAAGATTTTATTAAACAAGTAAATGAAATAGGAATAGCTGTCGCAGGTCAAACTGCTAATCTTACACCTGCGGATAAATTATTATATGCATTACGCGATGTTACAGCTACAGTTCCAAGTATTCCTTTAATTGCTTCGAGTATAATGAGTAAAAAATTAGCTAGTGGTAGTGATGTTATTGTTTTAGATGTTAAGATTGGTGAGGGTGCATTCATGAAAACAATTGAAGATGCACGTGAACTATCTAAAGTAATGGTTGGTATTGGGAACTCATTTGGTAAAAAAGTTGTTGCTTTTATAACTGATATGTCACAACCTCTTGGGTATAGTGTGGGTAATAAATTAGAAGTGCTAGAAGCAATAAACACATTAAAAGGTAATGGACCAGATGACTTAACTGAATTATGCAATGAGATTGGCGCATATATGGTTTATGCTGGTGGAATCGTAAAAACTTTAGAAGAAGCAAAAGCATTAGTAAATGAGAAAATTAGTAATGGTGAGGCGTTAGAAAAACAATTAGAATTCATTAAAGCTCAAGGTGGTATTTTAGGAAATTTAGATGACTTCATTCATGTTAAAGAAACAATAGAAGTAAAAGCAAAATCTAGTGGGTATATATCAAAAATACATGCATTAACTATTGGAGTTGCTGCAATGAAGATGGGTGCTGGACGTGAAACAAAAGAAGATGATATTGATCCTGATGTTGGAATTGTATTAAACAAAAAAGTTGGAGACAAGGTTTCAATTGGAGACACTTTAGCCGTCTTATATAATAATAAAGACAATGTTGAATCAATCGTTGAAGAAGTTATTGGAGCATTTGCAATTGCTAAAGATCCCGTTGAAAAAACAGCAATTATATTTGAAATCATTACTGAATAATTAATAGAAGATATCTCTGATGAGGTATCTTTTTTAATAATATTAATATGTATAAAGCTTATAGGCAATTATCTTTTGACACGTTTATATGAAAGTCTTTTAATATAATATAACTGTCTAAATTTCATGACCGATAGGGAACTGAGGTTATTATTTTATTTAACTTATTGTCTTTATTATGTGTTATTATAACCATAAAACTTTATTGACCATAATAAATATTTTAAATGAAAGAAAGGCATCTCCTAAATTACCCTGAATTATTAGTCATTTTCGGATGATTTGATTTAATTTGTTAGTTACTTCATTTTTAGCAGGTATTTAGTGAATTCATATTAGAGAAGTTTACTAGACTTCCGTTTTAATATATAATCTTTCTGTCATACGTGTTATAATTTATATGATATATATAAAGGAGAGATGAAAATGGAAATAAAATCAATTGCAATTTATTTGGATACTGAAAATATTAAAGGGATGTTAAATGTCCAAGATTTAATGGATGATATTAATCTTAAGGTTACTGGACAAAATGAAAATATAAAAACTATTTTTGCTTTTAAAAAAGCAATTGGGGATCAAAGTTCTATAAAAAGATTTAGACCCCAATTAAAACAATTAAACTTTGAAATTCAGGATGCACCACATATTACCGGTAAAAAAAATAGAGCAGATTTAATTATCTCTTTAGATGCATTTGAAAAAATATATATAGATAATCCTGTTATTGATCTTTTTGTATTTTTAACTACTGATTCTGACTATTCAGTGATAATGGATATTCTACGAAGATATAATAAAGAAGTTTGGCTAGTAGCAACTGAAGAGGATGCCCAAAAAAGTATATTCAATACAGCGGCGGATAATATTTTGTTGATATCTGATTATCAAAATCCGGATGACAAAAAAGTCTTAAAACAAAATGGATTAGTTTTACCAGATATTAAGTTAAAAAGTGAAACTGATGAAAGAGCATTTAAAGCAATTCTTAAAGTATTCAAATCTTATGTTGTAGATATGCCATACCAAAGAGGTAGTACAAACAACTCATTTAGAATACTTGAAAGAACATTAGATATTTCAGATACCCAGTTTAAAAACTTTAATGGCTTATATAAATACTTAACTACAAAAGGAATTATCAAATTAACAAAAGATGATAAAAATGTAGATATTATTACAGTCACAGATAAAAAATTAGTCAATAGATTATTGGAAACAAAATTATATAAAAACTAATGACAAGTGTGGAAGTTAGAAACACGGTAATTTAAACAATGCAATATTTAATTGCATTGTTTTTTTATCGCAATAATCTTGAATATATATAAAATATAGATTATACTATATTTACCGTAAAGTCGGGGGAGCTTAGAGAACTAGGCTGAGAATATTCTTGATACTAGAATAGACCATACCTGATCTGGATAATGCCAGCGTAGGATGAAAATATCTTTTAAAATTCATTTGTCCTAGTACTTGCGGGACATTTTTTTAATTTTAAAGGAGGATTTATATGAACAAAACGAAAATAATCACAGAAATCGCAGTATTTGTAGCATTCGCAGTTGTTTTAGAAGTTGTTTTCACAGGTTTAGCCATCTTTATTCCAATTTTACAGTTACCCTATGGTGGTAGAATATCACTTGCAATGCTCCCAATATTTATCGTAGCTCATAGACATGGATTTAAATATGGTGTTTATGCAGGCGTTACTTATGGATTACTAAATCTAATGATTGATGCAAAACTTTATCACTGGGCATCATTCTTTACTGATTATGTATTCGCATTTGGTGTTATAGGATTTGGTGCAGTTGGTAGAAAGTTATTTGGAGACAACATTAAAGGATTTGTAGTGGGAGTACTTATAGGTTCATCGCTTCGCTTATTCAGCCATTTTCTAAGTGGCGTTCTATTGTTTAGTGGATTTGCTGAATACTACGGATTTGAGAATATCTATTTGTATTCATTTGTTTATAATGCCTACTATGTTATACCTTCTGGTATCTTAGTCGCGGTGGTAGGAGCTGTAATATTTAAGAGACTTAAACTAATTAAGTGAAATACATAAAAGCACATTCATAGTGCTTTTTTTTATAAAAACTTTCTAAATAAAGAGAATTTTGTTATAATTAAAAAAGAGGCTTAAGGAGGTAAATAATATGAAAGTACTATTTGTCGGAAGTGAGGCAACACCATTTTCTAAAACTGGTGGATTAGCAGATGTATTAGGCGCGTTGCCCAAAGAACTAGTTAAACTAGGTATAGACGCAAGAGTTGTTTTACCAAAACACGGTGTTACAAAACAAAAATTCAATGATTTTATGGTTCCAATATGTAATTTTACAGTGACAGTTGGACCTAAAAAAGAATATGCCGGTGTTGAAATGATAAAACATGAAGGTGTTATCTTTTATTTTATTGACAATGAGTATTATTTTGGCTATAGAGATACGTTATATGGACATTATGATGACGGTGAAAGATACGGATTCTATGATAATGCTGTTTTAAAAATGTTAGAAGAACTTGATTACTACCCTGACATAATTCATGGTAATGATTGGCAAACAGGATTAATTCCCTATATTTTAAAACATAATTATAGTGATTATCCTAAATATAAAAACATTAAAACAGTTTTTACTATTCATAACATCGCTTACCAAGGTATCTATAGTAAAGACTTACTACCATATTTAAATGTTGATTATAGTCCCGAACTTGAATTTGATAATATGATTAACTTCTTAAAATGTGGTATTAATACAGCAGATTATATAACTACAGTATCGGAAACTTACGCCGAAGAGATATTACATGAGTATTTCGGATTCGGAATGAGTGCAATGCTAAAAACTCGTAAAAATGATCTGTTTGGAATAATAAATGGACTAGATTACACAGAATTTAATCCAAAAACAGATAAAAAGATAGGATATAACTATAGTTTATTCAATTATCTAAAAGGTAAATCAGAAAACAAAGCAATTATTAGAAAAGAATTAAATATGGCTACGAACAATTTGCCTATTATTGGAATGGTTTCTCGTCTTACTGAATCAAAAGGATTTGATTTAGTAGAAGAAATCATAGAAGACTATTTAAAAAATAAGAAAATGCAATTTGTCCTTCTAGGTAGTGGTGATGGAGCTATTGAAAAGTATTATTTAGAGTTAAAAAGAAAATATCCTGAAAATGTAGGAATACATATTGGTTATAGTGATGAACTAGCTCGTAAAATATATGCGGGTAGCGATATGTTCCTAATGCCTTCAAGGTTTGAACCATGTGGACTAGCACAATTGATTAGTTTAAAATATGGAACATTACCTATAGTAAGAAGAACGGGTGGATTAAAAGATAGTATTATTCCTTTTAATCAATACACTTTAGAAGGTAATGGTTTTGGTTTTGAGAACTATGATTCAAAAGATATGGCACATGTTATTGATTTAGCTTTAAAAGTATATAAAGATAAGAAAACCTGGAAGACTTTAATTAAACGGGGTATGGAAGAAGATTTCAGTTGGGAAAGATCAGCTAACAAATACATTAATTTATATAAAAATTTAGAGGAGGAATAACATGGAAACATTGGCTTTAATACTTGCTGGCGGTAGAGGTTCTAGATTAGACATTTTAAGTGAAAAAAGAGTAAAACCTGCAGTCCCTTTCGCAGGAAAATACAGAATTATTGACTTCACACTAAGTAATTGTACTAATTCAGGTATATTTGATATTGCAATACTAACTCAGTATTTACCACTATCATTAAATGAACATATTGGTGTGGGTAAACCATGGGATTTAGATAGAAGAGATTCGAGTCTTGCCTTATTACAACCATATAAAGAATGGTATGCTGGTACTGCAGATGCAGTGTTGCAAAATATTGAATATATTAAAAGAAAAAATCCAAAGTATACATTAATCCTTTCAGGGGATCATATTTATAAAATGGATTATTCTAAAATGATTGAATTTCATAAAGAAAAAAATACTAAATTAACAATTGCTGTTCAACCAGTTCCATGGGAAGATACTCATAGATTTGGTATTCTAACAAGTGATGATAACAATAAAATATTAAAGTTCAGTGAGAAACCTGAAAATGCTGATAGTAATTTAGCGTCAATGGGCATTTACGTGTTTAATACTGATGCTTTACTTGAAGCACTTGAACGTGTTAAGGACCCTAATCTTGATTTTGGTAAACATATAATACCTGACTTCATGTCAAGTACTGATATCTTTACATATGTTTATGAGGATTTTTGGCAAGATGTAGGAACATATGATTCATATTTAGAAGCAAATCTTAATTTAACAGCTACGGTCGATAAGATTGAAATAGATATGTATGATAGAGATTGGAAAATACATACAAAAAGTGAAGAACTACCTTCTGTAAAAATAGGTAGTAAAGCTATAATTAACCAAGCCTTAATATCTAACGGTTGTATTGTTGCTGGTACAGTGAAAAGAAGTGTACTAAGTCCGGGGGTTATTATTCATCCAGGTGCAACAGTTATAAACAGTGTGTTATTGAATGATACAGAAGTGTTCCCAGGAGCATACATTGAAAATGCAATCATTGATAAACGTTGTAAAATACTAGAAAATGTAATCATTGGTGATTCCAAAGATTTAACTCCTAATATGGATAACCCAGAATTATTAAGTAGTGGTATTAATGTTATTGGTAATAAAGTTACTATTCCTAAAGGAACTATCATAAAAAGGAATTGTCGTATCTTTACTGATGCTACATTTGATAGTTTAATAGTTGAATCAGGAAGTACATTAAAATAAAAAGGCTGAAATCAGCCTTTTTTCATTATTTCGTCAATAACTTTTAAATATGCAATTCTTGGTGCATATCCTTCTTTAACTGTGTGTCCATATTGTTTTATTTCATCATATTTAATCGATTTACGACCTGAAACTGATCTTTTTACAAAATCTTTAAGGTATTTAGTTTCTAACAAATACATTTCATCTAATGTTTTAAAGAATATAAGTAAAAAACTAATTCCACCATGTTCTTCAATTGATATTAGGTGTTCGATTTGATGAGTATGTATATTTGAAAGAGGAAAACTAGTTTTATTGATAGTTTCTTTCGCTTCGAAATCAATATGTTTTCCTTTATATATCCCATTATAATCGGTGGTAGAAGGAACTTTATAATAAGCCTCTTTAATCACGGCTCCACTTCTAGATGGATAATCAACTTTAACTATTTGAATTGGGATTGGCTTTTTGTGAATAATGGCTATATTATTATATAAGTAGTGCTCATTAGTTTCATTTATCATGTTTTCAAAAGACATTCCTCGATTAGAATGATTTTCTTTTTTCTTTTTAAATACTTGTTGTTTATTTGGATAATTAATCATAAAATCACTCCTCTTTTCTAAATATATCATACTTGAATAAGATTTTATACTTAAAAATATTGAAAAAAAACAGTAATAAAGAGACATTTGTTAGTTTTTAGATTTTAATATGCTATAATGTTAACGATTGACATACATAGGAGGTATATTATGAGTAAGATTAAGTTTTTTGCTTTAGGTGGACTAGGTGAAAATGGTAAAAATATGTATTGTCTAGACATTAATAATAAAATATTTATTTTAGATGCTGGACTTAAGTATCCAAGTCATGAATTATTTGGAGTAGATTCAATAGTTCCTGATTTTGATTATTTAGAAAAGAATATTGAAAGAATAGTTGGCGTTTTTTTAAGCCATGGTCATGAAGATCATATAGGCGCAGTGCCAAAACTATTAAAAACTGTTAAAGTTCCTATCTACGCTAGTTACTTTACCTTGGCTTTACTAAAAGATTTGATTACGGATCGTGGGTTAGATATTAATGACTATACGTTTAATCAAGTAGACTGTCAAAAAACAGAAAAGTTTGGTGATATATCTGTTGATTTTTATTCTGTAACCCATTCAATACCTGAATCATTAGGTATAGCAATAAGTACTCCTGATGGAGTTATAGTTTATGCACCTGATTTTACATTTGATCAAAATGTATCTGGGGCATATAAAACTGACTTTGTTAAGCTAACAAATATTGCTGGTAAAAAAGTATTAGCTTTGCTCGTTGAAAGCCTAGGTGCTGAAAGAGTTGGGCAAACTCAAGGCTCTGATGCTCTAGATTATGCTTTAAACCAGGCTTTTTACAAAGCAGACAGTAGAATTGTTGTTTCTGCTTTCGCAACTGATCTAATGAGAATACAAAAAATTATTGATATTAGTTTAAAATATGATAAGAATATAGTAATTATTGGTAGGAAAACTCAAAGAACAGTTGATATCGCAGTAAATTTGGGGTATTTGAAAATACCTAAAGATAAGCTTACTAATTTGAGATTTATTGATGAAAAAAATAAAAACGAGTTAGAAAACAGTGTAATATTAGTATCAGGAGATCGTCATGAGCCGTTTTACATGTTGCAAAGAATGGTTAAAAAATTGGATAGACTTATCCATATTAATAAAGATGACACAATTATTTTAATGACACCTCCAGTTCCAGGAACTGAGAAGATAGCTGCTAGAACATTAGATATTCTTTATCGATATGATACTAATGTTGTAAAAATTGATAAAAAGATATTACCACCTTCACATGCCAGTAGTGAGGAAATTAAATTGTTAATCAACATCTTACAACCAAAATACGTAATACCTGTTGTAGGTGAATATAGACATCAATATGCCCTAAAAGGAATTTGTCTACAAATGGGTTATACCGAAGATAAAATATTTAGTCTAGATAACGGAGACGTAGTTGAATTTGAAAAAGGTATTGGAATCAAAACAAAAACGAAAATTACAAGTGGAGATATATTAGTTGATGGTATTCTTGATGGAGATCTTAGTAATGTAGTGTTAAGAGATAGAGAATTACTAAGTGAAGATGGAGTTTTACTTATTATTGCAAATGTTGATGCAAGACGTAAAGAAATTGTATCTGTTCCTGAAGTTGTTTCAAGAGGTTTTGTGTATATGAAAGAAAACGAAGATTTAATAGAAGAAGTTGAAAAGATATTTATTAAAGTTTCAGATAAAATATTTACAAATAAATATATTGACTGGAGAGTATACAATAAGGCTTTAAAGGATGAAATAAGCAAGTTTCTATATCGTGAGACAAAACGAAGACCTATTGTAATCCCAGTAATAATTGATACACAAATCTGAGAAACCAATTTATTGGTTTCTTTTTTTTATTGATATATATAAATCAAATTTGTAAAATATATTTTGAAAGTGTAAAATAAATACTATACGTATGGAGGTTACATAATGGAACATTTAAAAGTAAATACTATTAGAGATGAAGAATTTGAAAAATATTTATTCTCCGAAGACATAGGTTTTATGAGAAAAATGTTAATTATGGGCATTATTCTATATTCATTGTTCGGTATCATTGATCGGCTTCTTAATGTTGATAATATAGATACTTTTACACTTATAAGATTTGGTATAGTAATTCCTTCTATTTTTATAGTTTTTTTACTAAGTTTTCATAAATCTTTTTATACATTACATCAATACCTACTAACTACGATTTTTACAACTGCAGGAATAGGTATTGTAGTCATGTTAACCCTTGCTCCAACTGTTTTCAGTTATTATGGAGGACTCTTTTTAGTGTTTGTATATGCATATTTTTTAATTAGAATCAAATGG
>Ga0307989_1000142_pt1 | contig 52100 bp, 42 predicted proteins | sample EllFjometagen185_FD_203164 | JGI IMG/M metagenome (GOLD analysis project Ga0307989, IMG submission 203164) | Marine microbial communities from Ellis Fjord, Antarctic Ocean - #185 | ecosystem: Environmental > Aquatic > Marine > Unclassified | place: Southern Ocean | collected 2014-10-08 | reverse complement strand
GCATCTAAATATACCCCTACTCAGTTGTTATCATTTAGTTAGTAAAGTTAAACTGTATGATATTCGGGCTTGTAATGCAAGTTAAATGATACATATTATCAATGTGTTAAATTAATCAAAGTGCCCTTAAGTACACATACCCTGGACAACTGATCACGTTGCCTCCGGCAATAACCAACGGGGATTCGAATGAAACACCAGAACTTGTAACTGGCCATGTGTCCTTACTATTGATGCGCAATAGTCTTGAAGCATCAGCGTAAGCTGTATGAATATATAGGCTCTTGGCAGAAGGAACTGTGTAATCAGAATTGTTCAGTTCAATGTTTTTTGTGACTCCATTAGCTCCATCGGGAAAACTTGGGTGAAAAAAGGTATCTCCGGTTGCTCTATTACAGACATATTGTGTGTTGTCCACCTCATCAGAATCAAGTACGCCATTACCATTCTCATCAATTCCTGTATCTACTTGTATCCCGCCAAATTCACAAATTGCTTCTGAAACAGTATCATTCGTACTTGCGACTACAGAAAAATATCCAGCGGATTTATCACTTTCATCTCCTTTAGAACTAGCACAGGACAATGAAAATTCCACAAAAACCACAAGTACAATACTCAAGATTTTTTCTAGTTTTTTCATTTCAAATCCCCCTTAGCTAAATTAGTGCAATGCTTGAAACCATCTTGAATACACAATCAGGGAATAGTCCAAAGGCAGTCTCGTTTTATTTAAGGCAAAATCCGCGTCTTTGTCTTTGTAAAGAATACTGTATGCATTTATTGTATTTTGAAACTTATTGTTGGATCATTGTAAATTTGCCTTTGTCGCCTTTACATCTTCCAGCCAAGAGAATTTCATAAGTTCCAGAAATTTTAGATAAATTATCAAAAATATGACCCGAATAAATCCCCACAATCGTTTTCTTCATATAAACTTTGATTGTTATAGAATCATTTTCAATGGTCCCATACAATGTCCCATCTTTAAAGCAGGGACTTCCAGAGGCCATAATGTCCCCTCTTATGATATGATTATTCAATGTCAAGTTACCAATAATCTTCCCACCCATCCCACGGAAACTTGTCCATTTTCCTGTCCAATCACTTTTATTCTGGGATTCAACTTTTTTTGTCTCCTGCGTGGAGCTGTTGGTGGTTGAACTTAACTTTCCAATCTTAAATTTTGCAACCCTCCTAAACTGACCATTAGGAAACATTTTCAAATATTGCTTAAAGTCTTCAGCATCATTTGAGGCTTTTATCATATTCCACATTTCTTGGTCTTCATCACTAGAAACAGCCCTTGTTTTTAAATCCTCTAGCTCCGCTTTGATCCCTGAAACTATCGTTTGTTCCCAGTTCTGTCCTGTGATTTGATGTCTCGATCTTTTCTCGCTGACGACTTCGATAGAGTATTCGTTGCTATCTGATGCGGGTTTAATAAATACCCCAACAACTTCACCCCAAGTTGACAATCCCGCCCCTTTTTCAGCTTTTATTACACCGATAGATTTATTTTGTTGAACTATCGTCAGGCTTCTGGTCACTGTTCTTATAGCAGCATTCCATACTTCACTATATTTCCGGTTAGTAATGTTAAATTTTGCACCAGCACCAGGACGGACACTGTCGATCGTGGCACACCCCTGGATAGTTAAAAGTGCTAAGATAACTATGCCCACAGTTTTTAATAAATTTTTCAAAATCGCCTCCAGAAATCAGTTTAGGAAATATTATTTTCACCTCGCTTCACAGGACTTTTAACAGAACCTCCTCCTTAGTTCAAATACATTAGGCCAAAAGAAATTTTTATTATATCGGTAAACTTGTACTAATAGTGTCACTTATAGTGTCGTCACGATGATGGAGTTTCGAAGGTGTGGAATTTGTAGGATATTGCTTGCAGCGGTTGACTGATACGTGTGTGAGGCTAGTAAAAACTGTCCGGCAAAACTCAGACTTGTTTCTTAGATAACAATCTTCTCAGGCAGCGAAATATTCATCAAGAATCTCTACCGGATAGCTGTTGACAAAACCCCAGCGTACATCTGGTATTTTACTGATTTTTATGTCTTTTTGATTGGCTATTTTCTTCAACTTACTGCCATGCATTGCTAATTCTGAGCGGTTGACAGTGATCCCGTTAACCTTGCAGTACCCAACCAAAGAATAGCAGTCTTCTTTCATTGGCGCTGGTAATGCTTTTTGCACGGTCATCATTTTTTCCATCATCGGCATCATGACTGCTTGCATAGCAGCAACAACTGCCTGAGAGATAACCTCTGCATTTTGCATAGGTACTTGTGCATTTTGCATAGGTTGATGTACAAGGTTCTTTTTCCTAACCTTCTGCATAATGTCGAAGCACTGGTCTTTTGAAAAAACGGCTGTCTTTCCTATTCTCATACTGTCAGGGAATAAATTCTTAGCGGTTCTTCTCAACGTAGCAATAGAAACCCCAGCAACCACTGCAAGTTCCTTAACCGTCATCTTTTCCATTTCTCTCCTTTGTTTTTCTGTTAACTCTTTCGATAAAAAGGAAGTTATCTCCTCCCCTTTGCCTAATCCACACCGCTTCAACCAATAATCTCACTTTTGCTATGTATAACAAGTCATCCACGTATCGAAAATAATAGTGCCATGATTTTTCCCGTGTCCTTTTCGTAAGACCTTCCAGACGTTTAATTTCATAGGCTCAGGTTGCTCAGAGTCATATGACAAGAACAACCCAAGCCTGAAACCTGACTGCCGTGATGGAGTAAGGCACAGAATCACGGTTAAAATGTCAGGCTTTGAGAGCATTGCCCTCTTTTGTTTTATTCTACTGTAGTGGTATCTATAGAATAGTAACGTAAACATTACAGGGAGAGGAAAAAGGTTAAATTGACTTACCATATTGAAAAGATGTGTTTATTGAATAAAACCACCAAGTAACGTTGCTGTTACTTGTAGTATATAAAAAACTGGAAAAATGAGCTTTCAAGTAACGTTGATATTACTTGTCCAAGTAACGTAAACATTACCTATTTTTATTTTCCCGACGTTTTCTTCCTGTTCTTTCTTCCCAATTGTTTGCAGTAAATCCACTTCCTCTTATGTCCTTTGGTCTTTTTTTCTCAATAAATTCACGAGTTCCCCATTCCCTCCATCTGTCGCTTATCCCATATCGAGAACAGTCGCCCAACATTCCGCCACCAGAATGTTCAATATCAATAAATCCGTATTCAACTACCAAATCAATTGCCTTACTAAATCGTGGCTTCGTAATCCCTTTTTTATAGGCCTCAGCATATGTGAATTCAAGTTTACCATTGTTCATATCCACGAAACCTTGTCGGCCAACCAGAGGACCGCTTTTCACTTTTTTTACCTGACGCCTAGAATAAAACTGCTGGATGAGCCAGATTGCTATTGAAGAACCTCTGCGCTTTGCCAGTTCAAGATACGCTACTGATTTAATCAGACCACGAGGAAAATAAACACTATCTGATTTGCCCATTTTGCCTTACTCCATGTGCACTCAAAGATTTAAACTGTTCTAATAATCCAGCTGGAAGCAGGGGAATTATCGTCGGAGGTATTCTGATATTAGTCAGGTTGATTTTTTCATCTCCAACGCTCTCCAACCTCACTGCCTCATAAAATCTGTCTTGTTGATTAACGACTTTCGAAGCTCTTCAATACGGGCAAATAATTCTGAAACAGAGGCGCAGGATTTCAATTCCTGATCCATTACCCAAGCAAGAGCACCGTCGATTCTGGAAAAAAATCGCGGATCTCTCAGATAGTGCTTGCCTGATCGGTTGTCTTTGTATCGTTTGCCAACTAACCAATTTTCTTCATCGGCGTCTATCCAGTATTTGTTTGTGAGTTGATACAAGCGGGCCTCCTATTGTTTGTTTGGCTCAACAGCTTCCAATCCTTCAACCAGGATTCGATCTAAAATCTCACGCCGTATGAAGACTCTTCGGCCGATATGTAACACTGGAAGTCTTCTCTGAAAAATCCATGCTCTTATAGTTGATTCCCCTACACGTAACAATTTCGCTGATTCTGGTATTTTGCATATTTCATTATTGAATTCCATCACGGATCCTCCTTATTGACGGGTTCAGGTAATTTTACCTTTTTAGGTATGTTTATATTTGCTATTATATCACCTTATATGGTATACTTGTCAAAGCTTATAACAACTATAAAAGGTATTAAATAGACACTTTATAAGGCGCATTATGTTTGGACAAAATATCCTGCTTGGCACTAATCCTCTTTCAGATGAAGAAATAGAAGACTTGTATGGAAAATATGCATTTGACATTCGAGACAGACTACAATCCCTTGTTGACATGAATTTTGGGCATAGCAGAAGAAAATTTGCTAAAGCGGTTGGTATTCGTTACACAACCGTTGATAACTGGTTTAAAGAAAAGCCTAAACCAACAATACCAGCGGGTGATAAATTGATGAAAATATGCTTAAAGCTAGGTTTGCCCGCAGAGTGGTTACTTTTGGGACGAGTTGATTACATGGCTTCTGAATTTCACATTACGGCACCTTTGTCTTTAGATCATGTATGGTCTCATTGCTTAGGAGCCAATTACAAATATGTTGGTTTGAATATGTTTGAAGAAATACGTGATATATATTTGAGAAGAATTGATAGTGAATATCAGAAGAACATGGATTCTGGAGGAAAAATTAAGGTTCTTTTGAATACGATTTTTGAGAAGTGGTGTTCTGAATTTGAGGCTTGGATAGATATGATTCGTCAATATCAGACTGGCATAGTTGTAGAACATAGTCGATTGGATCTAACTGCACGAAGTAAAGCCGAATTATTGCATGAAAAAGAAGAATCCAAATCATCAATAAGAATGCGTTTAAGATTCTGGAAAAAAAGCGGAGAACAGAGGGGGAAGATTTTAGAATTAGAAAAGCAGATTGACCTGTTGTTACTTATTTTTGCTCAGACCAATAAACAGACAGCGGAGGTTTAAAATGGCAATCAGAGTTGTATGCCCAGAGTGCAAAAGAAAAATCAATGTCAAACGCACCGATCCGAAATGCTTGTGTGGATTTTCAATTAAAAAACATGCAGGGAAAGTGTATGAGATCGACTATTTAATTAATGGGAAACGAAAACGGGAACGTATTGGGAAATCAAAGTTGGCCGCTGAAAACCGATTGCGAGAAGTCCAAACGCAAATCGCTGAAGAACGTTATGTTGAACGTGATAAGAATGCAATCCTATCCTTGAGCAAGGTAATTGCCTGGTATCTGGATTTAGCGGAGGTAACAACCTTGTCCTCACATCAGAGAATTAAAGACAGCCTTACGAATATTGAGCGTATTATGGGGAAAGAATCATTGATCCGGGATATCTCTCTTGATGAAGTTCAGCTTTACCGTAAAACCCGGGGGAATGAAGATTCAAAAAAATATCCAGGTAGGAAAGTCTCAATAGCTACTATGAACCGTGAGGTCGCTGCTATAAAGCGCACTCTTAACGTAGCTGTGGAATACAAAAAAACATCCAGCAATCCTATTGCATCTGTAAAAATGCTGCCAGAAAACAATATCCGGGAACGAGTGTTAACAGATGAGGAATTCGAACGGCTTCTTAATGTTGCCCCCGTTCACATCAGGCCGATTCTAATTGTTGCTTTTTATGAACCCATGAGATTTGAAGAGATCATTCTTTTGAAGTGGGATGAACTGGATTTTAAAAGCGAACCCGGATTCATTCGCTTGACAGCTAATCGCACAAAAGGGAAAAAATCTGGTCGAGTTATCCCAATGCATCCAAGGGTTAAAGAGACATTACAAAGTCTGCCATCTCGTTTCAAAGGGGAGCGTGTTTTTCAGAAGCGTGGGAAATCATTCTATGACTTCAGGAAGAGTTTTAATCAGGCAAAAGAGGACGCTGGCATCGAGGATTTCCTTTTTCATGACTTCAGACATTGTGCAGTAACAAACCTCAGACGAGCAGGAAACGATATAGCAACGATCATGAAAATATCAGGGCATAAGACTCTGAGTATGTTTCAGCGCTACAATTTGGTGGACGAAAAAGACATATCTCAGGTAGTCTGGAAACCTGAAAGTCCGGAATATAAACACACCGAAATAATAAAGCAATAACACAGACTAGAATGACACCTATAGTGACACCCAGACGATTTATCGAAAGCGTCACTCCTCGCAATACCTCGTTATAATTGACGTGGCCCTATAGTTCAAGGGATAGAACGTAGGTTTCCGGAACCTAAGATCCAGGTTCGAGTCCTGGTGGGGCTACCATATCATTTCAACCATTTATATGGTTGAGCACCGAATTACTCCCCTTTTTTCAATCGACATTTTACTGGGATTGCGGGTTACAGCTTTCTTCGAATTGACATTTTAACGACATTGGAGTGCTGGATATTTCAGTGACTTTTGAAGATGGCTAATGACTATTCCTTAAAGGGATTCTTTAGCATCCCTTCATGCTAAGTCTTTTCGTTGTGTTCCCGTGATCTTATTTCTGAAATGATGGCCGCACCATATTTTTGTATCAAATTGGAGATATAATGATGCCTGGATTTATTTTCAAAACACGACAGCTTATTTGTAAACATCATAACGGTTATATCGTGCCTCTTTAGATCTCTCCCGCACCTACTTCGAAGTCGGCATGTCACCAGCAGTGATCATTTGAAACAGTTACCGAAAATTTAGCTCTTCTATCTTATTACCCGTTGGGACCTTGCCTTGGAAATAACCGATAACAGGTAGGTCCTAAAGAATATAGTCGAAATATCTTGAGTTGGACTTCAGGCCGAAATAAATGCAAGAATCCGGGATACGCCAAAAAAGAATAAACCGCAAAAAATCAGTTAAATATAGTGATTGACATCTGTAAAAGTATCAAATCTCCCTTTGAAAAAAATCAAAATCAGGGTTGACATTCGCTTTAAATGACGCTAGAAGGGTATGACCTAAGGGCCTTTTAACAGAATTAAGTGTTGTATTGGTTTAAGCAACCATTAAACCAACAATTTAATATTTGTTAGAACCACTTTTTAAGAAAGTTTTCCAAATAAGGAAATATAAAACTCATGAAAACGACTGCAACAGATACATAAAGTAGAATTTACACAAGGTTGATTAATACTCAATTTAAGAATTTAACCATTCCGAATATTATTACATATTTCACCTTGATATTTTGTGCCTGGGAAATATCGGTGACAGGTAAATTTCAACATTTCGGTGGATGCATTTTTCAAACATCCCTGACAATGTTCACCGGAATCACGTATTTTTGACAACAACCGAACAAGGAGAGAAAGTAATGGCAACTGCATACTACAGCAAGAAAAATCTCGGTTTTCTGATGTACGACGTTCTTGATGTCTTGACCCTGACTGAGCTTCCCATTTATCAGGACCATAACCAGAAGGTTTTTGATATGGTCTTCAAGGCCGCCGGAAAACTGAGCAAGGATATGCTCTATCCTATCTTTACCGAGATGGACCGGAATCCACCGGAGCTGGTGGACGGTATCGTAAAGGTGCATCCCTCGGTGCCTAAAATCATGAAAGAGTTTGGCAGGGGAGGATGGCTGACCGGGTCCTTTCCATATGAGGTGGACGGGGATCAGCTGCCTGCCATGGTGACAGAGGCCTGCTCTTTTATATTCAGTGCGGCCAATTACTCTGCTACGGCCTATATGAGCCTGATTACTGGCGCGGCTCACCTGATTGTCTCCTTTGGTAACAAGCAGCAGCAGGATACCTACCTGCCGAAGATGCTGGCTGGTGAATGGCAGGGAACCATGGCGCTGACAGAAGCGGAAGCGGGTTCTTCACTGTCGGATACCACAACCATGGCTACTCCGACCGACGACGGACATTACCTGATCAAGGGGCAGAAGACCTTCATCTCGGCCGGAGACCATGATGGTGTGGATAATGTGATCCACCTGATGCTGGCCAGGATAGAAGGGGCTCCTGCCGGCACAAAGGGGATCTCCCTGTTTATTGTGCCCAAGTTGCGGATTGAAGCGGACGGCAGCTTGATGCCGAATGACCTGGCCTGTTCGGGTGTTTACCACAAGCTGGGTTACCGGGGGTGTCCCACCACCCAGTTGAGCATGGGGGATAAGAACGACTGCCGTGGGTATCTGGTTGGGGATGTCAACAATGGTTTGAAATATATGTTCCAGATGATGAACGGCACCCGGATTGGGGTGGGCCTGGGGGCTGTTGCCAAGTCCACCGCTGCCTATTATGAGGCACTGGATTATGCTAAAACCCGCTGCCAGGGACGAAAGGTCACCGAAAAAGATCCCTTGAAACCCCAGGTGCCTGTTATCCAGCACGCCGACATCAAACGAATGCTGATGTTCCAGAAAGCCGTTAACGAGGGTTCCCTCTCCCTGCTGCTGCAATGTGCCAAATACCTGGATATGAGCAGGGCGATGACGGAAGAGGCGGATCGGGAGAAGTACCTGTTGCTGACCGAGATTCTGACCCCCATTGTCAAGACCTACCCCTCGGAGATGGGTGTTCATGCCATCAGCCAGGGGTTGCAGATTTTTGGTGGTTCGGGATACTGCGACGACTATCCGCTGGAGCAATATTACCGGGATATCCGCATCGACCCAATCCACGAGGGAACCACCGGTATCCAGGGGATGGACCTGCTGGGCAGAAAGGTGGCCATGAAAGACGGCAAGGCCATGTTGCTGCTGATGGAGGAGATCACCCAGACGATTTCGGCCGCCCGGGAGTTGCCGGATCTTGCCAATCAGGCCAGTCGGTTGTCTGAAGCGCTGGAAACACTGCAGAAGGTATCCGCCGCGCTTTTCCAGGTAGCCGGGGAGAAAGGGCCGGAGATTTTTCTCTCGGATGCCACCCTCTACCTGGAGATGTTTGGTATTATCGCCATTGCCTGGCAGTGGCTCCTGCAAGGTGTGAAAGCTCAAAAAGCCCTGCTGGACGGAGCCGCCGGATCCGACCTGAATTTCTACCAGGGCAAGCTGTTGACCCTTCGCTTCTTCTTCGAATATGAATTGCCGAAAATCGCTGGGCTGGTCACGCGTCTGCTGTCCAAGGATCCGGTGACGGTGGAGATGCAGGTGGCGTTTTTTGATGATTAAGGGTTAAGCCCTATTCCGGATTCCCCGCCAGGCTGAGCCAGGGATTCAGGATCTATTTCTGGGGGTGATATGGTAGTTCCGTCCCCCTGCTGGAACGCTGACCTGACCCCATGTCCTATTTCCAGCTGGCGGCTATGCGTTTGCCAATGCGGACGCCACTGAAATAGGTGCCTTCACCGCCCGCGATTATTTTTGCTAAAACAGCCATGCCGGATATCGGCATGCTGGCCTGTGGGGGTGAGTTCGGCCCATGGAATTGTCTGCAACTCCTGGAAAACAGATTTCAGTCACGGCGGCTCAAGTGTCGGGGCGGCCTCTTCGGCTTCAAACCCAACAACGGACGAATCCCGCACACCACCCAAACCCGAATCGTCTCATTTGAACCTTTTGTTTTGCGATCCGCCAAAATGAGTCCTCCTGTTTTAGATTATTGTATAGCTATATGTCCGCAAATTTCTGGATTGGGAGGTGCTAGCATCTTGTCGGATTGATAGGTTGGTTTATTGAATTTCCATTTTATTGCTCTACTATTTTGAACTCTCTTTTCCGTGGTTATGAAAACATGCACGGTAGTAAACCCATTGCTAAGCTCTATCTCAGGCTCTGTTGCAAAAAATTGGAAAGTCGAAAAATGATCCTGAGATATTTATAATTATGTAACTGGTTAGGATCGGCTCAAAAATTACTTGGTATTCTGTCTGCAAAATGTCCAGTCTTTTTGGGACTTTTGAAAACAGATTATGCCAAGTTATTTATGAACGAGCCCTTGGTACCCGAATTGTCTTTCAATTAGACGGATCTCTCCTATCAATCCCTGATTGTATTTCCAAATATCGAGTTGACCCTTCTTAAACATTCTCATGACCTCAAAGCCTTTAATGGTGGCAAGGGCTTTCTTCATTGACTTAAAACCTAGAGTTGGTTTGATCAAACGCTTCAGTTTTCCATGGTCAGCTTCAATTCGGTTGTTTAGATATTTTACCTTTCGATGGACGACTTGATCATCCAGGAGACCTTCTTTTTTAGCTCCAGAATGGCATGGCCATAGCTTGGCGCCAGGTCTGTGTTGATTTTATCAGGTTTTTCATCGTCTTTCATTCTGCGTAATACTTTGCCTAAAAAACGTTTGGCTGCTTGAGCGTTTCGGGTAGATGATCCACCTCAACGCGGCGCTCTTGCATCATTTCTTCCAGGTCCCGATAACTAATGCTGTATTTGCAATACCAACGCACACAGCCTAAGAAAATCTCACCTGTAAAATGTTTCCATTTGAAATCACTCATCCTGGCGCCAATTTAATTCATAGAATATTGTGATTTCTTATCATACGCAGCATTTTTTGCAACAGAGCAGAAAATGGTAGTGACTATCCTGTCAGTCGTAGCTCAAGCAGAACGCCAACGTATTTTAGAACGGACCAATGAAGGTCGCATTGAGGCGCAAGCGAAGGGGTGGGGGGGGGATTTGGTCGCAAACGCACCATCAATAGACAGGAAATACTGGATTGAAACATATTATCTTAGCGTACGTTTTCGTACCGTTGGACTTCAAACCCCGTTACCGAAAATTTAGCTCTTCTATCTTATTCCCCGTTGGGACCTTGCCTTGGAAATAACCGATAACAGGTAGGTCCTAAGGAATATGATCGGAATATCTTGAGTTGGACTTCAGACCTAAATAAATGCAAGAACCCTGGATACGCTAGAAAGGTATAAACCGTGAATATTCAGATAATTCCAGTGATCGGCATCTGCTGAAGCTATCAAATCTTCCTTTGAAAAAAATCAAAATCAGGGTTGACATTCACTTTGAATGACGTTAAAAGGGTATGACTTAAAGACTGAAAAACTTTAAACTGTAAACTGAAACCGGCAAACTTTCCACCGCGTCATGTATACGGAAAACTCAGGAATTATGCTTTAAACGCATGTCAGACTTGCGGCGATAATACGCCATTCCGAAACTCTCCGCTGGCCCTTGCTTTCGGGTGGGGGTTGGTGAGAAAACAATAAGAGGAATAATGGAACAAATATCTGAAGCGTTTGCTTAATTGCAAAAAGAGCAATAGAAGAAGGTAGCCCCGTATATCGTCAAATCCCCAAGAGGGCCACTCATTATAGTTGATTTTTCGAACGAAATTCTGTGTGCACTTCATCTCTCATCTCATCAGAATAGTTGCGGTAATTCCAATCTCTGGGCAGGGTCAGTAGTCATGAAAACGAACGCATGCCTGATGAACTGGCCGAAAAAGTCGCCGTTGTTGGACAGATCGCTATGCCGGAAGAAGGTCTCTCACACACACTCAAGCTGAAAGCCATACTGAATGTTGAGGGTAATTTTCTTCCCAATATGGATTACAGAACCTATTTTAAATCAGTCATTTATGCACTGGCTGCAACAGCAGTGATTATTTGAAACAGTTACCGAAAATTTAGCCCTTCTCTTATTACCCGCGGGGATCTTGCCATGGAGATTATCGATAACAGGTTCGTCCAAAAAGGCAAAGCTAGATTTTCTTGAGTTAGATTGCAGTTTTAAAAAATCCAAGAACCCAGGATGCGCCAGAAAATCAAACACCCTAAGATGCGCAATATAAAAAGCTTGTACAGAGATTTGCACACTCTGAAGTTATAAAATATCTTTTTTTTAAAAAATCCAGGTTGACATCAACCAAAATTATCTTTAGAAAGGGTATGACCTAAGGTGTGGGTTAACTTTAGCTGTGAACCGGAAAACCCAAAATGATTTTCCGACACACATCAGCTCTAAACCATTTTTAGACATCGATAAAAAGGAGAGATTTATGCTTAGAAATATCATGAAGGCAGCACTGGCTGCGTCCCTAGTTTTCGTAATGTCCCCCTGCGCTCACGCGGAAGACAGTTTATCCCTGGGCGGTGCGTTTGCAGTTCATTTCGGCCAATACAACTCTGGAAACGAAGGCTATACGTCAAATTTTAAGTCCTTCGAGGAAGTCCAGGTGAAAGTCAGGGCTAAAGTAGGAAAATTGAGCGTGTATCATGAGATGGAATCTGCAACTGATGATGATTTTGTAAATACTCAGACAAAACTCAGCTATGAAACCCCGGTGGGTTTGCTGAGTCTCGGTAATGTTGTCGGTATCGGTACCATCCCCATGTCAAGTGCCGGATGGGCGGGTTCAAACATTCCATACTCCACCCGTCGCGCGCTACTTGTCTCGGGATACTCTGAAAATGAGGGTCTGCAGCTGACTGTTCCTCTCGAAGGATTGGGTATGGTTCAGTTCACCATGTACGAAGACTCGGATAATGCCGGTAACGCCTCAAATAAAGACGTTGCCGCGCTTGCGGGCGGTACGGTGCCAAGCAGCACGGAAGGGTCTTCCATGCAACTGGCGGCTGACCTGTGGTTCGGTGACATTGGTGTCAGGGCGGGTTACGCAACTGCAAAAACAGACGATCCGGCAGATGACGCTGATGATGCCTTGAGCACCACTAACATGATGCTGGGGGTATGGATAGGGCTGAGTAAGAACATGTCAGTCGCATTCGACTACGCAACCGCCAAGTCCAGCTATGATGCATGGAGTGACGACATGACATTTAGCTCTATGGATGCTGACTTTACAATGAAAGGGGTAGGACCTGGCAAGCTCGTACTATCATACGATATGCAGAGTTTTAAAGGTGCTGAAAAAATCCTGGATCTAACCGTCACTTCCGTTCTGTTTGATATGCCGGTTGGCAAATCCGCTGGCGTACAGGTCGGATACATTGCCAATACGTACAAGCCGGAAGACGCAACGTTTGAAGCTAGTTATGCAGCAGTGGCTGGCAGATCCGAAGGAACAGAAACTTTCCTGGGTGCAGGCTTTTACGCCAACTTCTAACTCACTCCTACAGCCTTCTTAGGCATTGCGTTCCCGTGAAAAAGAGCGGTTATCACCTGCTCTTTTTCACTTACAAATCAAATCTTCCAGGCCCCTATCATTCAATTAAACTTCTTACCTCGTAGGAATCTTTTTTTGCCGGTATTGGGGAAGTCCTCTGCTACAGTTTGTGCATTTAATCCATTTTCAAATGCCAAACGCTGAGTTCGCCCCGGAAGGTGCCTTACAAGACAAGTTGAGTTAATTGGCAGGTAGCCGATATGTTAGTGTTCACCGCCTCGGTTACAGATTATTTGATCCCGATTTAGCCAAGCATCAATATTAAAGGCGCTTAAGAAAGAGACTATTGGTTAGGTTTGTCCTAAAAAACTTTTCCAAACTCTCTTGAGAATAACTTCAGGTTATAAAAACGCAAAAAACCTAGCTCTTTTCATATCAATAAATACAGTGCAAACATAATATCTAAAGTCATTGTAGAGATTTTCTGCACTAAGCCTGTTATTAAACATTTTTTGAAAAATGGAAATTATGGGTTGACTTTTTTTATTTATATTGCTAGAAAGGGTATGACCTAAATGGCGGACTAGTATCATTTTAGATACAAACTTGCATGTTCCCGTTGAATTGATTGGTGAAAGAATCCAGATACCAAACTTTTAACGAATGTCAGGCTTGTGGCTATAAACCGCCACTAAAACGCCATTTGGTAGCTCTCCTTCAGCCCCTGCCTTCGGGTGGGGGTCAGGGTGATAAGAAAAGAACATTTCTGAGGCTGTGCATAGTTGGTTTTTTCTATCGCAACCAATGCGACATTCGTATCTGAACAATATGACAAAAGAGGAGACATGAAACGTTTAAAATGCCTTGTACTATCTCTCGCGATTTTTACGCTTTTTTGTTCCGGGACTGTTTTCGCGGAAAAAGTGTATAAACATTCTGCCGCCACCAATACGGTATCACTGGATCCAACGAAGGCATCAGACCCGACTGCACTCGATATTGGCTGCATTATTTTTGATACCTTGTACCAGTACAAGTATTTAGCAGAACCCGTGCAGGTCGAGCCGAATTTAGCAGCTTCAATGCCTGTCGTAAGTGAAGACGGTCGGGTATATACAATTACGATAAAAAAGGGGGCTGTCTTTGCGGATGATGTTGCTTTTTCCGGTGGAAAAGGGCGGGAAGTCGTTGCCAAGGACTTTGTCTATTCAATTAAACGTCATTTTGACAAACAAAACAATTCCTACACTGCCTATTTATGGAAAGGGCGAATTGTCGGCATGAAATCGTGGAGTGAGCAGGGTGCAAAATATGACTCAATGGTTGAAGGATTAAAAGCCACCGGTAAATACACTATACAGATCAAACTGACTCACCCGTTCCCCGGTTTGATTTATACACTTACGGAAGCGCCTTCAGGGGTCGTAGCCAGGGAAGTGGTGGAACACTACGGACGCGGTATCGGCCTGCATCCGGTTGGTTCTGGCCCTTTTAAACTCAAGAGTTTCAATGCCCATAAAGCAGTACTAATAAAAAACCCATCTTACCGAAAGGAGATATTAACTCTCGATGCATATGATGAAAAAATCCACGGAAAATATCAGATAAAAAACCTCAAGGGTAAACGACTCCCGATGGTAGATAAAATCGAGTATTACTTTTTTAAGGAGAAAACTACCCTATGGAACTCGTTTAAGAAAGGAAATGAGATCCAATGGACCTATGCACCGGCTATGATGTTTAACGACGTATTAAACTCAAGAGATCCAATTTCCCTCAAACCGAAATTTGAAAAAAAATATCATTTCCGGATTGCGTCATACGGTGGTTGGGGTGCTTTTCTGTTTAATATGGTCGCCCCTTCAATCGGATACCACAAGGATCCTGCCCGGAATAAACGGAATCTTGCACTACGTCATGCCATGAGAAAAGGTTTCAATTGGGATATGTATGGAAAACGGTTTTTTGGAGGTGTTTACACAAAAGATCCAGGGTTTTTGACAGACGTGATTCCAGGGTACGACAAAAATGCATCCAGGGAATCAGTCACCTATGATCCAAAAGGAGCTATAAAGCTATTAAAAGAAAACGGGTGGACCAGGGACAATTTGCCCGTCATTGAATACGCCTATATAGCAAATGCAGAAGAAAGGCAAAAATACGAAATGTTTAAAGGTTTAATGAAGAAAATTGGAATCCCCAAAAACAAATTCAAATCGAGAGTTTTTGCCAATTTGGGTGACTGGGCGGGGGCCTTGTATAAAGGCGAATTGATGGTTACCATGACAGGTACACATGCCAATAACCCGGACCCGGAATCAACCATGCGACTTGTGTGGTCAGGTAATATTGGCGGTTCTAACACTATAAGCTACAAGAATGCTGAATATGACAGGCTTTACAAAATAATGAGTCGCTCGCAGCCTTCTGCTAAAAGGAATAAAATGGTTGCCAGAATGAACCAGATTCTGGTTGATGACTGTGCCATGGTCGGAAGTATCGAAGCTCCCAGTCTTTATATGTGGCATAAAGATGTGAAGTTCTATTTTCAGCTGCGGAATCATCACATTTTAAAATATGTTTACGTGGATTAATGTGTAAAAAACTGTAAAAAAATAGAAACAGACCTCTCTGGTTATTAAACGGAGAGGTCGATGATCCCGTCCCCAGGAAGCGATCATCTCTAACGGGAAGCGATCATCTCAAATTTTTAACTCTGAAGTCAGTCATGGGTACACTTATCTATTCTATCCGAAAGCTAATCTATTCAGCGCCTTTGCTTTTCGGTGTCACATTCATCGCCTTTGTTTTAATGGTCTATTTCGGTCCCGACCAGACCTATACTTCCATCGGGAAATATGCCACAAAAACGGAAATTGAAAACGCCAGACACGTGTTGGGGTATGATCGGCCCTTCATTGTTCGGTATGGTCAATACGTCAAAGAAGTCGCCACTTTTGATTTTGGCCGTTCCAATTCATCGGGAGAAAAAGTAACGGAGATATTAAGGAAAACGGTCCCTGTAACCATGAAGGCAATTTTACCGGGATTCTTCCTCAGCATTATAGTTGCAATTGGGTTGGCGTTTTTATCCGCGGTGTATCGAGGACGGTTGCTTGATCGCTTTATCGTTATGTTTTCTGCTGTGGGTATGAGCATCAGTTATGTAATCGTATTAATTGGTTTTCAAGCGATTTTTTGTACATCAGCAGGACTTGATCTTTTCCCGGTACAGGGGTGGTCAGACGAAACATTTTCGGACTATCTAAGATATATCACGGTCCCCACTTTAGCGGAGATTTTTGTACAACTGGGTTATAGTGTTCGGTTTGCCCGGGCGATTTTTGTCGAGGAGATGGAAAAAGATCATATTCGAACCGCCAGGGCTTATGGTTGCAGCCAATTTGAATTGATGTTCAAACATGTATTAAGAAACTCAATGATCCCGATTGTTACGCGGATTATTCTATCACTTCCGCTTGTTGTTATCAGCGGTAGTTTGCTGATTGAATCGTTCTTTGGTATTCCAGGTGCCGGATATGTCACTTTTTCTGCCATGATGTCAGGAGATCTTCCTGTCGTAAAAGCCGTAGTCGCCTGTACGTCGATTATGTATATTGGCGCACTGTTACTGGTGGATATATCATATACGCTGATCGATCCAAGAATCAGTCTAAAATAAATAACCGAGACCTATTCAGAAAAACCAGCTTTTTTAGGAAAAGAGGTAAAAATATCACCCTTCCGGTGACAGCCGGAGAGGGAGCAGAATCGTACTAAGAACAAAAGAGTTAAGATTCAAAGGATTATTAAAACGCGAAATTTATTAAAACGATCGGCTAATTAGATTGAGTAAAATATCAAAAATGCCAGTTCAAAGCGAACCAACCATAAAAGAAATAACCGAAGACAAGACAATTCCAGATAAGATTAGATCTGAAAACCTTTGGACAAAAGGGTTCCAGAAGCTGCGGAGAGACAAATTTGGAAAGCTTAGTTTCTTCATCGTCTTCTTGTATTTTCTGATCGCCTGTGGTGTATGGATGGGTTATCTCGGAACAGAGTGGGATGAAATCGGCGATGAATCCTGGGCTCCCATATCGGCCGAACACTGGTGTGGAACCAATTTGAACGGACAGGACATTCTTGATCGGGCGCTGTATGGAACCCGGGTCGCATTTGAAATTGGTTTTATTGTCGCACTACTGACGACTGCAATTGGGGCTGTACTGGGTAGTATCGCCGGATATTACAGTGGAACCATGATCGATCAAGTCATTATCTGGATCTATGGTACAATGGAATCAATTCCGTTTATTCTTTTTGCGGCGGCGATTGGATTTGCCATGGGAGATAGTCCTTATGGTATTTATATTGCGATGATTTCCGTCATGTGGACATCCACCGCCGCGGTCGTCAGGGGAGAATTTATTCGAATCAAAAACCTCGAATATATTGAATCTGCGAGAGCGGTTGGCGTTCCGGTTCTAAAAATCATCTTTAAGCACATGCTGCCCAATACATCCCATTTGCTTTTGATAAGTGCAACACTGGCGTTTGTCGCAGCAATTAAAACAGAGGTGATTTTGAGTTTTCTGGGAATTGGGGTTAAGGAAGGCATCAGTTGGGGGTTAATGTTTGCCGCTGCCGGATCGGAAGTGGTTGCCGGTTATTATACCAATTTCTTAACGGCCACCATGTTTATGTTCATTCTCGTACTTGCCTTCAGTGTGTTTGCCGACGCTCTTCAGGATGCACTCGATCCTAAAAAAGTATAATTAACTCAATGAAACCATTACTTAATATTAAAAACCTGGTGGTTGACTTTCATACGGAAAAAGGCACGGCGCATGCGCTTAACAATGTCAGCTTCCATCTGAACCAAGGAGAAACGCTGGGAGTTGTCGGAGAGTCCGGGTGCGGAAAATCTGTAACTGCCCTGGCCATCATGCGTTTGATTCAGTCACCACCGGGCCGGATCGTTTCGGGCCAGATTGAATTTAAGGGCACAAATCTCCTGGAAAAGTCTGAAAGGCAGATGCGGTCTATTCGGGGAAAGGATATCTCTATGATATTCCAAGAACCAATGACAGCACTGGATCCTGTTTTTTCCATTGGTAACCAATTGACATCGGTGATTCGAAACCACCAGAAACTATCTCGTTCCGGGGCATGTCAGCTGGCGGTTGAAATGATGAAAAAGGTGGATATTCCAGAGCCGGAAAAGAGGATGAAGGAATACCCTCATCAGCTGTCGGGAGGGATGAGACAACGAGTGATGATTGCCATGGCAATGTCTTGTCAGCCCTCTTTGATTATCGCGGATGAGCCAACCACCGCTCTGGATGTAACCGTGCAGGCACTGGTCTTAAGCGAATTAGCCAAACTTCAGAAAAGCCATAAAATGGGGATCGTTCTCATTACACATGATATGGGCGTGATTGCAGAGACGTGTAAAGACGTTATTGTTATGTATTGTGGAAACGTAGTCGAAACAGCAGATGTCAGAACACTTTTTAGAAGCCCCAAACATCCTTATACCGTCGGGCTGCTTCATTCGCTGCCGAAAATTGAAAATAGCAAGCTCGACAAACTACCCACGATCGAGGGAATCGTCCCCGATTTGCTTCATCTGCCCAAAGGATGCAATTTTGTAAATCGTTGCCCTAGAGCGAAAGCGATGTGCAGAGATCAGGAACCCAGTCTGGAAATTCAGCCGGACAAGGCGAAAGTGGCCTGCTTCTTTCCCTATGAATAAGATTGAACTCGTCCAGAAACCTTATTAGACAATTATCACAAAAATGGAAAACCTGCTCGACGTTAAACACCTGGTAAAATACTTCCCTATTCGAGGTGGTTTGTTTCAAACAGTCGTTGCAAATGTAAAGGCGGTTGATGACATTAGTTTCAGTATAAAAAGGGGGAAAACCCTGGGGTTGGTAGGAGAATCAGGATGCGGCAAGTCTACCCTTGGTAGAGCAGTACTGAGACTACACGAACCGACATCAGGGGATATTTTTTTCGAAGGTCATAACATAATGCAGTACAAAAAGAGAGAAATGCAATGTATTCGGGAAAAAATGCAAATTATATTTCAAGATCCCAATTCATCTCTCAACCCCCGCATGACAATTAAGGAAATCGTTATAGAACCGCTGCATGTCCATAATATAGGTCCTCGAAATAAAAGAGATAAAATTGTTGAAGATCTTCTGGAGAGAGTGGGAGTTCGAAAAACGGCGATTCATCGGTATCCTCATGAATTTTCCGGAGGACAGCGGCAACGGATTGGAATAGCCAGAGCCCTGTCACTCAAGCCGGCATTTATTGTTGCCGATGAACCCGTATCCGCGCTGGATGTTTCCGTTCAATCCTCAGTGTTAAACCTTATTTCTGATCTGCAACGTGACATGGGGATCGCTTTCCTTTTTATATCTCATGATCTTTCGGTTATCCATCATATCTGTCATGATGTGGGGATCATGTATCTGGGAAAGCTGGTTGAAAGGGCTGACTCGGATTTACTTTATAAATCCCCCAAACATCCCTATACAGAAGCGTTACTCTCAGCAGTCCCCTCAACAAATCCGGATAAGAAAAAAAACCATATTCTACTTGAAGGTGATGTTCCTTCTCCAATCACCCCCCCTTCTGGATGCTACTTTCATCCCCGTTGCTCAAAGGCAATGGAAATCTGCAAGGTCACACCCCCACCGGAGATCAATGTGGGAACGGATTCATGTGAACACTTTGTCAGCTGTCATCTTTATACTGATCAGGATGGTCTCCTTTGAAACTTCATACTTTACGATCCGCTAAACCAAGCCTTCAGTCTCAAACGCCTTCATCCAAGTAAGCCCGCCAAACCCTTTATTGGTGAATAAAAGGGTATGATCAATCTTCTCCTGAAACGAACAGAAAAACTCAAGCAAGGGGGCACGAAATTTCTACCTGTTTGGGCAGATGAAATATTTTGCTGATATAATGTTTTTTTGCTAAGAATGCGGATACCACTTTCTGTGAAACTGAACAGTTACCAGAGTGTTAATGTTTTTCTGAACTCTTTGATGAAGATCTGTCGCAAAATTGAGGCCGCATGGTATGACCAATAAATCAAAAATGAATTTCGCGACTGAAGCTTCAAATACACCAAAACATATCCGACAGGGCTCTGCAGAAATAACCAATAGTTTCAAAAAGTACTATAATAAGCTTTTCACGCTACTTGTAGAGCTTCAAGCCTTAAGTGTCCCAGGCTCTCAATCATTCAACTTCCGGGTTGACAATCACATTAGAAAACTATATATAGGTATGACCTAATGGGATGATAATGATAACTTTGGTCTGATACACAAACAAACAACCTAATGAAACTGTGTCTATCTAGGCACAATGAAGCGTGAGAACTCGAGGTCATGCACTCGTTGCATGTCCCCAAGTTCTGAAATCCAGTATGAAACATCCAGGACACAACAGAATTTAAACAGGGAGAACAAAATGGATACAGGGAAGAAAGAGAGGCCGATAGGCATACGCCATCTGATCAGTTATGGATTGGGGGATTTGTATGGCGGTGGAGCGTGGCTGATTATCGGAATGCTTTACATGTTTTTTCTGACTGAAATTGTCGGATTGAGACCGGGACTGGCAGGATTGGTTTTTGCCATCGGAAAGGTTTGGGACGCCATTTCAGATCCTCTAATGGGCTACATTTCAGATCGAACCCATACCAAATACGGACGAAGGCGAGTCTATTTTCTGATCGGATTAGTACCCGTCGGTATCAGTTTTGCCCTCTTGTGGGTAAAAGTTGATTTTTCCAGCCAGATGGCCTTGTTTGCGTTCTACAGTGTGGCATACATCTTCTTCTGCACCGTGTATACTTTCATCACTATCCCGCACATCGCCCTGAACGCTGAAATGACGACTGACTATTCAGCCAGAACCCGCTTAACAAGTTCACGGACAATGTTTGGGGCCATCGCTTCCCTGGCGGCTGGAATTTTTCCGAAGATTATCGTTGATGCATTTGGGGGAGACCAGGGAACGGCATATATGGTAATGGGCTGTATCTTTGCTATCTTCTTTGCTGTGCCCTGGATTATCGTTTATATGGGAACCTGGGAGTTGCCATACGAGCAGGTTAAACGTAACGGGGAATCTCTGGCGGACGTTTTCCGGGAGTTTGGGACCATATTCAAGAACAGTTCTTTCCGGGCACACATGGCAATCTATATTTCAGCTTATACTGCGCTGGATATCACCATGGCCATGTTCATGTATTTTCTGACTTACTATCTGGGTCAGCCGGAATTATTCCCTCTTGCCATGGGAACGCAGATCCTCGTACAAATGGCTATGTTTCCGGCGTACACTTACATCTCAAACCGGAAAGGGATGGGATTTGCGTTTCGGATGGGACTCTTTTTCTGGGCATTGGGGATGCTGAGCCAGTTCATTATTGAACCAGGCGGACCGGCGATGACTCTGGCACTCGTCGCTGCGCTTATCGGGTTTGGTAATTCAGCCGGTTGTATGATCCCGTTTGCGATTCTTCCTTCCATCATTGACGTGGATGAATTGATGACCGGTAAAAGCCGGGCCGGAGTTTACTCTGGCGCCATGACCTTGATGCGGAAAATGATCCAGGGCATTATCGCCATGCCGTTGATCGGTTACGGACTGGAAATGATCGGCTTTGTTTCCAATCAGCAACAAACCGCGGAAACACTTTCGAGCTTGAGGTTGTTTTACATTCTGGGACCAACCGCCATGGTCGTGATTGGTGTCCTGGTAAGTCTTTGGTTCAAAATCACCCCACAAAACCATCAGGTAATAAGGGAAGAGATTGCCCGGCTCAAGGGTGGCGGCGAGAAAAGCAGCGTGACGCCGCAAACTCGCGAGGTATGTGAAAGCCTGACAGGTCAGTCATATGACACGCTTTACAATGTTTCCTGAGGTCTACTGTTAAAATAGTAGATAATATTATTAATATACATATGGGGATATTGAGTAAATACCGCCATATAGGCAAAAAAAAGGGCAGAATGACACAATGGGATAAAGAAACAGACTTGATTGTGGTTGGTTCCGGCGCCGGTGGGATGACAGCTGCTCTGGTGGCAAAAAAAGAGGGGCTGGACACCCTGGTACTGGAAAAAACAGAGTTTTATGGCGGATCCACGGCAATATCAGTAGGTGGCATCTGGGCCCCTGATAATCATCTTATGGCCCGAGAGAGTATAGCAGACTCCCGTTCAATGGCATTGGACTATCTCCAGAATACAGTAGGAGATAGAACACCAAAAGAAAATCAGGAGGCATTCGTTGATCGGGTGTCGGAGATGATACGTTACCTGTCCGGGCTGCCTCATATAAAATTTCAGATCATGCCGGGGTATGCTGACTATTATCCGGATAAGCCTGGCGGAACAGAAGGTGGCCGGGGAATTAACGCCGCACTGTTTGCCGGATGCAAGCTTGGCCCACTACTGAATCAGATGCGGCGGGGAACCATGAAAGGTCCTTTTGGTTTTGTATTTACCGGTACCGAAGGACGGAAATTGGGATTGCTGAAAACAAACCGATTAAACTGGTTAATCGCTTTCAAAGCAGTCTTGAGAAACATATTCAGCAAGCTTGCCCGCAGAAAGCATCTTGCTGTTGGAGAAGCCTTGATTGGTCAACTCAGGCTGTCCCTGCATAAACAGAATGTCCCGGTTTGGTTGAATTCTCCGGTTCATCGTCTGATCATCGAAGACGATACTATTCTTGGTGTAGAGGTAATAACCAAGGAGGGTAAAAAGCGGATTCGAGCATCGAAGGGGGTCGTGCTTGCGTCGGGGGGATTTCCGCACAATAAAACACTCAGGGAAAAATACCAAAAAGCCCCGGTCAGCACAGAATGGACGGTGGCTGCGCCCGGAAATACGGGAGAAATCATTGAGATGGCCATGGAAGCCGGCGCGGCGGTTGATTTGATGGAAGAGGCCTGGTGGGGCCCCACAACAACCCCTCCGGGAGAACCGGTTCACTTCATGGTCGCTGAGCGCTCCTATCCTGGAGGAATTATCGTCAATGCAGCTGGACATCGATTTACCAATGAATCCGCCTCATTTACCGACGTCGTCCAGGAAATGTACCAGCAACACACCCAGGAGACCCCTCACATTCCTGCCTATTTTATTACCGATAGCCTGTATTTGAGCCGATATTATCTGGGACCGCTGACGCCGGGTAATATCCCGGAAAAACTGCTAAAGAGCGGATACGTGGTAAAAGCCGACAATGTAGATGAGCTGGCTGAAAAATGTAATATCGACCCTGAAGGACTTGCTGGAACAGTTACCAGATTTAACGGATACGCGCAGAGTGGAAAAGACCTCGATTTTAATCGCGGGGAGAGCGCCTATGACCGTTTTTACAGTGATCCATCAGCTAAACCAAATTGTTGCTTGGGCGCCATTGAAAAGCCGCCATTTTACGCCATCCGTATCTACCCCGGTGACTTGGGAACAAAGGGTGGCCTTGCCACCAATGAATATGCACAAGTGCTTAAAGAGAACGGGGATAAAATCAGCGGGCTTTATGCAGTGGGCAATACAGCTGCTTCAGTGATGGGAGCAACATATCCCGGGCCCGGCTGCACCATCAGCCCGGCCATGACCTTTGGGTATATTGCGGCAAAAGACGCAGCGGGTACACTTAAGTAAAAATAACCATCTATATTCGGCTGGTATTTACAAGCAGGACTCCAACCAGAAATACCAGCCAGCATTCCAACAAATCAATAGAAGTATAGGCCCTAGCGTTTATTTTGCGCTGCAGGGGAGGAACCGTTGTTCACAATCCCCGGGACACTACCCGGCGCCTTGAACTGACAGAGCACCAGTTTTCGCACTGAATTAACCAATCCCAACATCAGACCTGTTCTTGTTCGCATTGCGCTTTTGCTTAATCTTCTGTATCTCTAAGATTCAATGGCTGCAATTCGCCCATTCAGTTAGTTCTGACAAAACATCCAGAAACTTAGTCCGTAAATGTAAGCGTGCCACTGATCCGGTGGAAAAAATGAAATGAGCAAACTCCAGAATTCAACAAAGAAGAGCACAACCAACACCAAGGAGAAACCCTTCACGTCACTTTCCGATAACATAGCCAGAAATCTGTTAAGGAAAATCATTGCAGGGGAATTCGCAGCGGGTCACAAGCTTGATACCGAACGCGTGCTTGCAGAACAGTTTGGCGTCGCCAGGCAGGTGGTACGTGAATCCTTGAAATATCTGCAGGCTCTTGGGGCCGTTTCCATCCGTAAACGGGTCGGCATCATTGTCAACGCACTGCCCATAAATTGTTTTTTTGAGCATTTCGAGTTGTTCCTGATCAATCCGGATGGTTCAATCGACATCAACTGCCTCAAGGAAATCCTGGATTTTCGAACCAACAACAACGAACCGATACTCAGGGCTGCTGCTCTAAACCGGACTGATAAAGATATAAAAGAGTTGAAGAAGATCGTTCTGGAATACAAGGAAGCAAAAGGTCACCAGGAGCTCATGATGGATATCATGAGCCAATTCATGAGAGCGGTTGCCAAAGCCTCGCATAATCGGATGTATGAGATGCTGACAAATAGCACTTCAACGATTCTGCTGAAATTGCAGTCGCTGGTTCTCGGGGACAGTGTTCCCTCCTATGAAGCAGTAGAAAACATGGAACAGGTAACTGCCGCAATTGAACAGAAAGATGCTGAAATCGCATCAATCCTGGGCTCTCGCGCTCTAAAAAATGTGGATCAGCGAATCATGCAAGAAGTTATGAAGCCACAATCCGTCAGCAGCCTGCCGGCCTGATCGGAAAATATCGACGAAGGCCTGATATCCGGACCGGCAAACCGCTCTTCCGGCTCTGGTAACTCCATCCATGCAGCGGCTTTAAGCCATAGACCGGCCTGGGGAAGCGAACCGTTCTGGTTTCAACGTGAATCAGGCTAAAAAAGTCATCCCTGACATCCTATAACAACCCTCGATCTTAGTTCGGCATTTCCCCCGGAATGACCTTCCACTCCAACTGTCCATGTCACTTATACCCTGGTCCGGTATCATATAATTCAGACCTTCGTCTGCATTTTAGATTCTTATTCGCCCTGATCTTACCCCGTTTTAATTTTAATCCTAATCCTGGTCTATTCACCGAGAGACATTGCCGGGATTACGATTCAAAAAAACGGCAACACCATTACACTTGACCCTACCCGAAGAACATGGTTTTGCTTGTTAAAATATCCATCAATCAACCCAACCCCATTTCCTGCCTGGGTATTTCCGTATTTTTTCGGAACGGTTTTTCAGCCCCACCCTTTTGCCGGCTACTACACAGGGGACTAAACCACCTCTTTAGAAACAGGAATGCGATTTTTTTCTGGACATACCTATTATTTGCTTTTGGAAAAACCCAGAAGATCCGATAAATCCGTTTCATAACAAGCAATAATGCTTTTTTTATTGACATTTTCTCACTTTTTACCGATTCTAATTAACAGAAGCTCTTACGTTAAAGTATAAGTTAGGTATGTCCTAACACGTTTTTTTTTTCAACATCTAAAAACAAGGAAGAAATCATGAGTGAGATCTGTGGAGGGCATTTAGTTGCCAGGCATATCAAGAAGATAGAAGGCATAGACACGGTATTCGGATTATCTGGCGGACATACTGACAGTATATACGACGGATGTTTTGAATATGATATCCGAGTTGTAGGCGTACGGCATGAGCAGGCAGCTACCCTGGCCGCACACGCCTGGTCCATCTATACAGGAAAACCCGGTATTGCCATGGTGGTGCCGGGACCGGGATTTACCAACTCATTGTCCGGCCTGGTCAACGCGCATTTTGACAACATCCCGCTTGTTCTGATTGCCGGCTACCCCGGCTTGGCTCAAATGGATACGGGGTCTCTGCAGCACATGGACCATGTGGATATGATCAAATCCTACGTCAAATGGCATGGTCGAGTTCTCGATGTCAACCGCATCGGTGAATATATGTCAACGGCCTTTAGCAAAGCGGTGACGGGCCGACCGGGTCCGGTTTTCCTGGAGATGCCGACTGACGTTTTACGGGCAGTGATTGACGAAAATGATATTCTCCCGGTCCGAAAGGGCAGCCAGAAATACCTCCCAATGCCCGATCCATCATCCCTGGAAGCAGCGGCTGAGCTGATCAACGCTGCGGATAAGCCTGTCATCATTGGCGGAAACGGGTGCTTAGGCTGCGAAGAGGAGTTGTTGGAATTTGTAGATAAAACCGGGATTCCCTTTGTCCTGATGAACAAGGGGCGCGGAGTCGTTTCGGATGAACACCCTCAAAGTATATGGGATGGCGCACAGATGGGGATCTATTCCACCATTACTTCGGCGGATTTGGTTATCGGATTAGGCGTACGATTTGACTGGGCGGTGATGTCCGGCAAGGCATTTCCCAACGCCAAAATGGTTCGGGCCGATATTGATCCGACGGAAATTCACCGGAATCGAACATCTGATGTCGGCATTGTCGGTGACATGAAGCATATTTTGAAAGGATTAAATCCCCTGGTAGAAAAAATGGACCGTAAAGCGTATGTTGATGGTATGAGAGCCGGCTACCTGGAGATGGTCAAGGAAGAACTGGCTACCAGAACCACGGTTGCCGATCCGATTCATCCGGCACGCGTGGTGGAACTAATGGGAGAGGTTGTCAATAATGACGCCTTGTTTATGGTTGATGGCGGAGACTCAGGATATTTCGGCGTAATTGGTCTAAAAGCGACGGAAGCTGCTTCCGTTATTCAGACCGGCACAAGCGTTTTCGGGTGTATCGGAACCGGGATTCCGTTTGCCATTGGTGCCAAGCTGGCAAGACCGGACAAAACGGTGATGATTGTTCAGGGAGACGGTTCCTTCGGGTTCAATGCCATGGAGTTTGAAACGGCTGTACGAGAGGATATCCCAATTATATGTGTCATCCTCAATGATAAGAGCTGGGGTATGATCAGGCACGGACAGGAATTGATTTACGGTAAAGACCGGGTTATCGGCACAACCTTGAGTGATGCGCGCTATGATAAAATGGTTGAAGCTTTGGGTGGGTATGGCGAACTGGTGGAAAAGGATGAGGATATCATCCCGGCCATCAAACGAGCCATTGACTCCGGCAAACCCGCCTGTATCAACGTTATTTGTGATGACACGGTTGTCAGCCCTGAAACCCTGAGGTATATGGCATACCTGAAAGGGCAAGGTTAAATCCGACCATTGTTGACCCCATGGATTCAGGAACCTGCAGGGGGAGATATATGATATATCCCCCCTTGTCGGAAAGCAGCTGTTTTTCATTCAAGATAAAACCCTGACGTTATATGAGACTGAGCACAGAGGAGAAGAGGACGTTGGGGGGTGAAGAAGGCCCTGCCCGACAGAAGGCCATGGAACTGCTTGTCCGGTACGGAGAGGCACTGGGGGCCGAGAAGCTGGTCGACACCAATAATGTGTGTGGCGGGATCAGCAATGATCCTTTTACCCGAAAATATGCTGCTGAAGCCGAAGATTTTGACGCCGTGTTCTCCGAATTCAACCTGGACAGCAGCGTTCGAGTGGCGATCCCCCGTGTCAAAGCTTTTACATCACACCTGATTACCGGCATGGATCCGGAGCATTGGCAGATACAGGGAGTGGAACCGGCGGCCTATGAATACAACCAGCGACGGGAAGCATTCTGCTCCCGAATAGGTATTCAATGCATCAACACCTGCACGCCTTATCTGGTTGGCAATGTACCGGTAAAGGGTGAACACTGTGCCTGGATGGAATCATCAGCGGTGGTGTACTGCAACTCTGTTCTGGGAGCCCGAACAAACACAGAGGGCACTGAGAGCGTGGGTGCATCCATGCTGGTAGGGAAGACCCCCTATTGGGGATATCACCTGGACGAAAATCGCCTGGGGACTCATCTGGTTCATGTTGATACTGATGTCAGCAGCGTGATGGACTGGGGGCTATTGGGTTATTATGTTGGAGAGGTGGTTCAGGAGCAGATCCCGGTGTTGGACGGAATTTGCGGGATCCCCAACATAAGCCGCCTGAAACACTGTGGTGCGGCCGCAGCATCCTCTGGCGGAGTCGAAATGTACCACATCGTAGGGGTGACGCCGGAGGCAAACTCCCTTGACGAAGCTTTCGGTGGCAGGACACCCGAATACAGACTGGATTATGGCAGGGCAGAGAGAAAAAAAGCCTACGACATGCTGACAACTGCCACAGATCCCGAAGTGGATTTTGTCGTGCTTGGATGTCCGCACTATTCCATTGAGCAGTTATGGGAAGTTTGTCGACTGCTGGAAGGCAAGCGCGTTCACAGCAACACCAGCCTCTGGATATTTACTCCCAAACCACTCAAGGATCATGCCGACCGTCAGGGATACACCAAGATCATCACAGACGCCGGGGGCGTTCTTATGACCGACACCTGTCCGGCCATTGGCCGCGTGCATCCCAAAGGCGCTAAAGTTGTCGCCACCGATTCCGCCAAACAGGCACATTACCTGCCACCCATCATGGGCTTCGAAACCTGGTTCGGGTCGCAGGCAGATTGTATACAGGCAGCCATCAGCGGAAAATGGAAGGGAGAACTGAAATGAAGAAGATTGTATTGTTCGGCCGAAAGGTCGCCAGGGGCTGTGCTGAAGGCGAGGCTCTTGTCACCCGCCAGACCCTATCCGGCTGGGGGGGGATTGATCCGGAGAATGGCACCATCATCGAAAGACGACACGAACTCAGGGGGCAGAGCTTCAAGGGGAAGATACTGGTATTTCGAGGCGCCAAGGGCTCATCGGGTTGGTCGATAGCCTTTCATCGGGCTCGATTGCTGGGTAGTATTCCCCTAGCGGTGATCTTCAAAGAGATGACATCAAAGGTAGCACTGGGAACAGTCGTAATGCACATCCCCGCAGTCACAAACCTCGACCAGGATCCACTGGAGGTCATCGAAAGCGGTGACTGGGTCAAGGTTGATGGTGACAGGGGAATTGTTGAAATAACCAAGAGAAATGAAGGTTGAAATGAGAAATGTCGCCATACTCGGTGCTGGTGGGACCGGTCATGCACTTGCAGCCGACCTGACCCTGTCCGGACTGGACGCTATCCTTTACGAAGAACCCGAATTTAAAGAAAAACTCATTCCGATTCGGCGATCCGGCTATATAGGACTCACCGGGGCCTTGGGAGAACACAAGATAGACTTCAATAAAACCACCACAGATATCCGGGAAGCCCTTCAAGATGCGGATATTATCCTGGTGGCTGTCAACGCCTTGAGGCACGCGCGCATCGCAGAACAATGCCTGTCGCATTTAAAGGACGGACAGATCATGGTCATTGGTCCGGATAACGGCGGAACGTTGTTAATCAGTGCCATGTTTCGGGAGTATGGCTTGAAAGCTGATATCAGGATAGCCGGGCTGGGCGGTGGTTTTTATCCGTGCCGGATGGCTGGCCCTGCAAAGGTGGTTATCGGTCTGCCCAAGGGGCCAAAGCGCATTGCCGCATTTCCAGGCAATCAGACGAAAGAGGTTATCACTGGATTAAACCGGCTGCAGGATGCGCTGCAGTTTACGGCCGGCACCAATGTTCTGGAAATGGTGCTCAGCTCTCCCAACATTCCCAATCACCTGGCCGGAAGTCTTTTGAACGCCGGGGCCGTGGAGCAATCCGGTGGTGAATTCTACCTGTACAAACAGGGGTTGACCCCTGCCGTACTAAAATGCATCAGCAGCGTGGCTGACGAACGGCGCTCTTTGTTTGATGCCCTCGGCTACAGCATCAGTTCCAATGACTTTCTGCAAAAATGCGCTCGGCAGAATGAGTTTCCGGCTCTGGACACATTCCGAGGACTGATCGGCCCCACCGACCTGCAGCATCGATATGTTACAGAAGAGAGTCACACAGGCCTGGCTCTGATGGTCTCCCTGGCAGAGATGATCAAAGTGCCAGTTCCTGTCACCAAAGCACTGCTGACGCTGGCGTCAGCCATAAATGGAACGAATTACCTGAGCGAGGGAAGAACCGTTCAAAAACTGGGACTTTCCGGACTCAGTGTTGATGAAATAAACCGGTTTTTAGCCGAAGGCGACAAATAGATCAATTCCCGACCGGATGGTTATTTGGATTGAAAAACGATACGCGGTGATAGATTCAACTCATATAAACAATTTATAAAAAATGTACGGATACAACGGCAAGATCATTCGAGTGGATTTGACGTCCTTGACCTGCACGGTGGAAGCGCTGGAAGAGTCGCTGATTCGAGATTATCTCGGTGGGAGAGGGATCGGCGTCAAGCTACTGTCAGACGAAGTGGATCCGAAAACAGACCCGCTGGGCCCCGGAAATAAACTGATCATTGCCACCGGGCCGCTGACCGGCTCCGGGGTGTCATCCTGCTGTCGTTACTCGGTGGTCACCAAATCGCCACTCAACAACTGCAGCACCAGTTCGAATTCAGGTGGACACTGGGGCCCCGAACTCAAGTTTGCCGGCTATGATGCCATCATCATCCAGGGTATGGCCCAGGCACCGGTCTACCTGAATATTGTTGATGACAGCATAGAACTGCTGGATGCATCGGACCTGTGGGGGAAGTTTACCCTGGAAATAGACGCCATTTTGAAGGAGCGGAACGATGGTGGACGTGTACTGACCATCGGACCGGGAGGTGAAAGTCTCTCAAACATGGCAGCGATCATGAATGACAAAGACCGGGCAGCCGGACGCAATGGGGTCGGCGCCGTTCTGGGATCCAAGAAACTCAAGGCCATCAGTGTATTGGCGACCGACCGCAGGAATAAAATCGCCGATAAAAAAACCATGATGGCGCTGCGTAAAAAAAATCGTCCGCTTATAGCGGAAAAAACCGATGCCTGGAAAAAATTCGGCACCGTACCTATGGTGACGACTATGAACGTCTATGGCACTTTGCCAGTCCACAACTGGCAGAAAGGTGTTTTTGAACATATCGACAAGGTCTCTTGTGAAACCATGAACGAAAAACATTTGGTCAAATCGGAGACCTGCTATAGCTGCCCCATCGGTTGTGCCAGGGTAACCCGATCGAAGAATGTAACGACCGGTGGTCCGGAGTATGAAACAGTTGTTTTCATGGGGCCGGACTGCGAGATTGCCGATTTTAACCATATTATCGATGCCAATTACTGGTGTAATGAATACGGTCTCGACACCATCTCGACCGGCTCGACCATAGCGGCTGCTATGGAACTCTATGAAAGGGGCTATATCAAGGAAGAAGACACAGATGGATATCCCCTGGTTTGGGGGAATGGCAAGGCGGTTGTCGAATGGGTTCAGCGCATCGGCAGACGGCAGGGGTTAGGGGACAAGATGGCGGACGGTTCATATGCATTATGTGAGTCCTACGGTGTTCCCCAGTACTCCATGAGCGTCAAAAAGCTGGAGATGCCGGGTTATGACGTCAGAGGGTTTCAAGGAGAGGGGCTGACCTTTGCCACCAATAGCAGAGGGGGGTGTCACGTCCGTGGGCATGTGATTCCTCGTGAGCGAATGAGTGAACTGCCGACTGGCATCAAACGAACATCTATAGAGCAAAAGGAGTTGTGGGTGAAAGAGGCTCAGGATCGTTCCGCTATTGGTGATTCCCTGGGGTTCTGTGGATTCGGCCGTGTCGGCCTGGAGGTTGAAGACCTGGCCGACCTGTATAACTGTGTCTGCGGAGTTAGTTCAACCAGCGAGTCGCTGCTGAAGAACGGTGAGAGAATTGTTAATCTCGAACGGTTGTGGAATCTGGCGGCTGGATTCACCAAGGCTGATGACACCCTGCCGAAGCGGATGCTGGAAGAACCAATGCCTGAAGGACCCACCAAGGGCGAGGTCAACCGGCTGTTCGAGATGCTTCCCAAATACTACCGGCTGAGGGGCTGGGATGATGATGGTATCCCTACCCGGGAGAAATTAAAGGAACTCGGGCTGGAGAAATACGCGTTTCGCCCGACCTGAAAGGAGAAATCAGATGAGCATATTAATTACCTTGCATGGCTCCTTCGGCGAAGGTCGCGATAAGAATATCCGTATCGAATATACGGCCGGCATGACAGTGCGAAACATACTTGCGGTGCTGGATATAGCGTCCGATGCCATCGGCGTTGTCAAGGTCAACGATCTGAGCGGACTGATCCAGTACTCCTTTGATGTTGAGGTTCCAGACGACAGTAGCATCGATTTTCTGCCATACTTGGCGGGGGGATGAGTCAAACGGGTTAAAACCGTGACCAGCAATCACGGTTTATCAGCTGCAGAATCCTCACTCCCGTTAACGCATGGTCACACCACCATCAATATGTAACGTCTGTCCGGTGATATTTCTGGCGTCCTCGGAGGCCAGAAAAACGACGGCGCGTCCCGTATCTTCGACTGATTGTGGCCGGCCCATTGGGGATCCCACCATGAACTTGTAAAAGAAATCCTCACCTGTCATGTTCTCCATATCCACATGCATCAAGGGCGCAAAACGTGCCGGCGGCTTTCCACCCTTTGCCTTAGCCTGCTTGATCGTCTCTACATAGCCTTCCGCCATGGTGGCCCAGAGCGGGGTATACACAAGCCCCGGGGCAATACAGTTGACATTGACATTATATTGAGCAAGCGCACTGGCCACCGACCAGGTCACGGATATTACACCGGCTTTACTGGCCGCATACGGCATTTCGGATGGCGATGGAAGCCTGCCACCGATTGACGAGATATTCACGATCTTTCCGCTGCGTTGTTGAATAAAATGGGGCGTTACAGCATGACACATCAGAGCGTGTACCTTCAGGTTCAACTTGAAATAGGTATCCCAATCCTCTGATGTATACAACATATATTCCGGCATACCGTCAGCTGAACTTTCAACGTAACTCTTCATCAACCTTTTCAATACTTCCGGTTTGGTGCCACCGACATTGTTAACCAAGATGTCAAGTGTTCCAAAATGGTCAAATGTCTCCTGGACGGCCCGATTCATCTGTTCCTCATCGGTAAGGTCTGCAATGACCATCAGTGCCTTGCGCCCCATTGACGTCAGTTCTTCAACAACCTTTCCCGCTTTTTCAGCATTGATATCAAATACCGCTACATCCGCACCCTCTTCTGCCAGGCATCGCGCAATCCCCTCACCGATTCCCTGACCGGCGCCGGTCACAATCGCCACTTTTCCTTCTAGTTTCATCACATCATCTCCTGTTCTTCCCGGAATTCCGGGTATTTCCTTAGTGTCGCTCCCAAGTCGTTATCGCGTCAGGCCTTAATAATAACAGTCTAAATAATTAAGCCACCAGGTATTTACTCGCTGAATGAAAAAACTCATCCTTATCTGGTCATACCAATAACGAAATAATTTATACTTGTCAATAGTGAAAACACACTTTGAATACTCATTTCATTGTCGGGTCAGAATGCTGTCCGGGTTGGGAGTTTTCGTGACAACCGGTTAATTGTCGGTCACGCCTGCATCCTTTGGTTAATGAACATATGGCTATATTTCAATCCGAACTGGAGGAAACAGACATACTCGACCTGTTTTTTCCAGAAAGGTTGAAAACCGGATCAGGGGGCATTCAATCTGAGCAATTCAGCTATTGACAATTTTTCTGTGTATGCAATAATTGGTATGACCTATAAGTGAATATTGTAGTGGTAACGTTTTTCAGCCGTTGTTCGGCTCACCTCTCCCGTGATATAGGAAATCAGCATGACATCCTTGGTTCAGACGGAATCTCAATTGCTGTTCAGCAGGCAATTCAAGATTATGTGGATTGCCAATTTCTGTTTTCTGACCAGCCAGAGTTTCTTTTTCCTATTTCCACTGTTCATTATCGACCATAACGGGAACCAGGCGGATATCGGTATCCTGATGGCGGCTCTCCCCTTCTCTTCCATTCTCTTGCGCCCCTGGATTTCAGAGATGATCGATCGTGTCGGACGCAGGATGAGCTACATTATCGGGTCTGCCATTATGGGGATCCTGCCGTTTTTCTACATGCTTTTTCAGGGCAACATTGACGATATCTATCTGCCGTTGCTTATTATCCGGCTGGTCCATGGAATTGGTGTAGCGCTGGGGTTTACGGCTTCCATCACTTACATTGTCGATATAACCCCTTCTCAACGTCTCAATGAAGGATTGGGGATCTTTGGTGTTGCGGCTCTTGTTGGGCTAGCGGCGGGCCCTTCCATTGCAGAACCGGTTATTCAGAATCTTGGATTTGATGTTTTCTTTATGACCGCGGCCTGCTTCGGTTTGGTCTCCCTGACACTGGGTCTTTTTATTGCAGAGTCATACGTTTCGACCGGCCGTCCTGCAGGTAGTATCTCATTTTTTACGATACTGAAACGGAAAAAAGTATTCTGGGGTGCTGTATTGAGCATCTTCATGGGCATCGGCGGCGGCGTCCAGGGGGCCTTTGTGTCACCTTACGGTCAACACCTGGGACTACCCGGCGTATCGTTCTACTTCATCGCCTATTCGATAGCAGCCGTGCTGGTAAGGGTATTCGGCTCAAAACTGACTAATCGTATAGGGGAGGAGAAGATCGTTCCCTGGGCATTCACTATCATGGGTTGCGGTTTTTTAGTCCTGGTGGGAGTCACCAATATACCGATGCTTGCATTGGCCGGACTTATTACCGGAATCGGGCACGGATTTTTGTTCCCCTGCCTGAATACGATGATGATACGGGGTGAAAAGGCTGAGAACCGAGGTAAAATCAGCGGCGCTTTTTCCGGTGGTATGGACTCAGGCATGTTTCTGGGATCATTTATCATGGGTTATATCGGTGAATGGTTTGGCTACCGCCCCATATTTATTTCGACATTCATGGCGTTGATACTGGCCATGATCTTGTTTTTCACCTTTGCCCGAAAGGCACAATCGGTCCAGGATGAGGCTTCACCGACAACAGGATGATGACACAGACAAAAAGTGAGCAGAAGCATCATAACCGCCAGCAGGCCGGAGGGACAAGCGGAAGAAAGCACACAGCCGGGAAATCGTCGACCGCAGGTGGCGCTTTGAAGACCCATGGGTATTCCATTAATGGGGTCGTGTTCAGATGTGTATTCGGAATAGAGGGTTCGTGCGGTCGCGGATGCGGACGCGGGAAATTCGTTTGCAGCCGGGTGAAGTAGCTGCCTGCTTCATCAGCTACGTCCCTGTGGCCGTTAAATCCCGGATAATAGTTACAACCCACACTTTTAAGTGACCGGGTTTTACGATAATCTCTTCTTTAAAGTAACAAGCAACAAGGAGGATACTCAACAGATGAAACTGATCAAGATAATCCAGGAAAACTGCACCGGATGCCGATTGTGTGAAGCTACCTGCTCTTTTACGCACTTTCGGAAAATATCGCCGGAACTGTCTCGGATTCGAATCTTCAAGGAGGAGGAATATGGTAACCACATTGTCATCATGTGCAGCCAGTGTGAGGAAGCCCCCTGTATCGAAGTGTGTCCTACGGAAGCCTTGCAGCGAAATATGGAAAGTGGCGTCGTGATGCTGGATATTAATGAATGCTCAGATTGTGGTGAGTGTACCGAAGCGTGTCCTATCGGAGCCCCCTTTATAACCAACTTGACGGATCATCCCCTGAAGTGCGATCTCTGCGGCGGCGGAGAGCCGGAATGCGTACAGGTATGTGATCGTCAGGCGTTGGTCGTTGAAGATACGTCAGTTGATGCAGCACACAGAAAACAATATATGGAAACCGCCTCAGAGCAGTTAACCCTTAGACTTGGAGATGGAAAAAAATGAGCGATTGGACAGGAAAAAGACTTCGGGTGTATTTGACAGAGGGAAAAGTGGTGACTGAGGAGATCCCGCAGGATGAATTGCAGCGCTATCTTGGAGGATTAGGCCTGGGAGCCTATGTCTTGTTTAATGAGGTCAAGCCCGGAGTGGATCCACTGGGACCTGAAAATGTGTTTATTATCACCACCGGGCTTTTCAACGGAACCTGCCTGCCTTGCAGCGGTCGTTGGTCCATTACATCAAAATCGCCTCAAACCGGTGGCTACGGAGATGGCAGTATTGGCGGTGATTTCGGAGCAGAATTGAAATACGCCGGCATCGACCAGGTGGTTATTTACGGGAAATCTCCTAAACCCGTCTATCTCTGGATCCGTAACGATACCATCGAGCTGCGAGACGCTTCACACCTCTGGGGGAAAGACACCTGGGAAACCCACGATGACATCGTTGACGAATTGGGTGACCATGAGATCAAAACCACTATTATTGGTCCTGGTGGCGAAAACCTGGTCCGAACAGCAGTTATTGTGACCGGTTTGGCTCGAACAGCCGGCCGGGGAGGACTGGGAGCGGTACTGGGGTCCAAAAACGTGAAAGCGGTAGCGGTGCGAGGGAAGGGGGCGATTGAAATCGCTGATCCAGAGGGATTCGACCAGGTCCGTCGACTGTTTTATCAGAAGCTGCAGGAATCCCACCACGCTATTGAGTACAGGAAAAAAGGTACCCTTAGCATTACCCGGGGATCTTCGGATGGCTTTCTGGTCACCCGCAATGGGCAGACAGGCTACTTTGATGGTTGGAAGAATTTTACTGCCAGCACCTTTAATGAAGAATTTGGGACAAAGAAAGAGGGTTGTTTCAGTTGTGCCATCTCTTGCGGTACGCATTATGTCGTCAAAGACGGTCCCTACGCCTGCACAGGAAAATCACCTGAGTTTGGAGCCATTGCCAAATACATGAGCGCCATCGGGAATGATGACCTGGCGGCAGCACTCTACGCACTGACCCTGTGTAATAAACTGGGAATAGACGCCATCTCCGCTGGCGCCATAATCGGCTTCGCCATGGAAGCCTGGGAAAAAGGGTTGATTACCGCCAATGAGACGGACGGTGTAGACCTGACCTGGGGCAATGTCGATGCAGCCATTGAAATGACACGAAAGATGGCTTATAGAGACGGGTTCGGCGATATCCTGGCCGAGGGTTCAAGAGGTGCCGCCAAGCAGATAAAAGGCTCTGAAGACTATCTTTTGGAGGCAAAAGGGTTGGAATGGATCTCAACCTTCCCAGGTGTCGGTCATGAACGGGGCCGTTTGCTGGCCCTGGCCACCTCTACTCGGGGCGCCGATCATCTTAAGGGGTATATGGGCGAACTGGTAGGAACCCAGCTGGCGTTCGACGCGATAGGCGGTGAAGAAAGGGCAGCAGAGCTGTATGATCCAAGTAATCACCAGGGAAGGGGAACCCTCCTGGCTCTTCAGAACCGGATGCGGGCTGCTACTGACTCCCTGGGCATGTGTTGGTTTTCAGCGGAGTTGCAGATGTTAGGAGACCTGGGACCGGATGAGCTGGCCCGGGGTATTTCAGTGGTTACCGGCATGGAGGTGGATAGAGACAGGTTCATGTACCTGGGAGAGCGAGCTCACAACTTGCAGAAAGCCTTTAACATCAGGGACGGTATCGGTCGTTCCGAGGATGCGGTTCCCAAAAAGTTTTTGGTCAAGAACGCCGATACAGAAGGCGTCCCTGGTATTGATCCGGACAAATTCAATGAGATGCTGGATGAATACTATGATTCCAGCGGCTGGGACAGGGATGGGATTCCCACTTTGTCCAAACTGGTGGAGTTGGAGCTGGATTTTGTGGCAGAACAAATCATCACCAAATAGCAGATCCACTCTCTTGTTTTTCTGACAGATGTGGAGGCCCAAGATAAGATGATAGAAATAGGTAAAACTGATAACACCCTGATTATTGATGCTCGGTCAGCGGAACTTTAGCAGTATTGAATCACGGTGCATCCTTAAAACATAAAACCGGTGGATAACATGAAAGGATACACGGGCAAGGTCCTGGTAGTTGACCTCTCAAACGGCGAATTTGAAACGCAGGAAATTGATGAGATAATTTACAAACAGCTTCTCTCCGGTGTCGGGTTGGGCGCGTGGTACCTGTACAATAACATACCAGCCGGTGCGGACTCGTTGGGACCAGAGAATATCCTGGGGTTCACTTCGGGTTTGCTGACCGGGACCGGTAGTTTCATGACTGGCCGCTGGATGGCTGTTTGCAAGTCGCCCCTGACTGGTGGCTGGGGTGACTCCAACTGTGGAGGGAACCTGGCTCCGGCCATCAAACAATGCGGATACGACGCCATTTTCTTCAAAGGCATTTCGGAAAAGCCGGTTTATCTTTATGTGGATAAGAAAGGGCCGCAGCTCAAAGACGCAGGTCACGTCTGGGGAATGGACACTGTCGAATCGGAACTGAAGCTGATCGAAGAAAATTCGGGAAAGAAGATCCCTGCCGTTGCAACCATCGGTCCGGGGGGTGAAAAGCTATCATTGATTGCCGGGATTTCCAACGATCTGGGCCGATATGCAGGACGTTCCGGTGTGGGTGCGGTAATGGGTTCCAAGCGTCTAAAAGCGGTGGTGCTGGCTGGCACAAAGCGTATTCGGGGCGAGAGACCGGATGATATCAAGCAGACCAGCAAAACATACGCCGATAAAATCCGCAAAGCCAACTGGCCGAAATTTATCAAGGGTGGTGCTATTCCCACCATTTCCAAGCTGATGTCCAAGTCCAAGAAGGTTGGTCCTATGGATGGCCTGCTGTCAGCATCCCTGTTCAAACGGTACGGCTCTATCGTTAATAATACCATGGGAATTGTTAATGGCGACAGCCCCCTGAAGAACTGGTCTGGATCGGTTAAGGACTATCATAAGAAGTACTACAAAAAAATCAACCCCGAGCTTAGTACGGGTAGAGAGAGCCGGAAATACCATTGTGCCTCGTGCATTATTGGTTGTGGCGGAGTCTGTGACATCAGCGATATCAAAAACAGTGAATTCCAACATACCCACAAGCCGGAATACGAAACCGTCTGCATGTTTGGCGGTAACCTGATGTACAGCGACTATGACACAATCCACTACATCAATGAGCTGATCAACAGGGGCGGCCTGGATTCAATCTCCACTGGCAGTGTGGTCGGATTCGCCATCGAATGTTATGAAAACGGCATCCTGACAAAAGAAGACACTGACGGCCTGGAACTGACCTGGGGCAACGGAGAAGCCGTTGTTGAACTGGTGAAAAAAATAATTGCTCGAGATGGTATTGGGGATCTACTGGCGGATGGCGTTCGGGTGGCGTCACAGAGAATCGGTAACGGATCAGAGCAGTATGCAGTGCACGCGGGTGGCCAGGAACTTCCCGCCCACGACCCGAAAATCGATCCTATGCTGGGGGTGGTATACAGTGCAGATCCGACACCTGGCAGGCACACAACCAGCGGCGGCATGTACTACCGGGCATCAAACCTTTGGGAGTATATCAGCTGGCTGCCGGGTTTAAAAAAAGAACTGAAGGCAGACGATTATATACCATCGGAATACGAAGCGACGAAAAACAAGGCCATGACAGCCTATAAGATGATTGTTGACGGCACCGGTGCCTGCTATTACGGCATGTTGACGGGAGAGCAGCATCTGAGGCTGTTTGAATATCTTAATGGTGCCACTGGTTGGGATAAGACGCCAGACGAGTATTTAGAAATCGGTATCCGGATACAGAATATGCGTCAAATGTTCAATGCCAGGCATGGCGTCGACATGAAACAGTTTCGCATGCATGACCGTGCCGTTGGCAATCCACCTATCAAGGATGGTCCGGTTAAAGAAGTCACACTCAAGATTGACGAGATGATATCATTTTATTACCGGGCCTGGGGCTGGGACGAGGATAGCGGTCGACCGAAGAACGCCACTGTGGAAGGGCTCGGATTGAACGCCATTCTAACAGAGGCATACACTTACGAATAGGTTTTAAGGCGCTGCCAGGCTATGACCGGATTTAGCCTGAACTCATTTTCAGCGGCCATGCATGGATCAGGAGGCGGTCTGCAGTATCACACTCCTGGTAATACTTACTCACAAACCAATCACAATCAAGTGATGGATTCAGGAACAAATTCTGTCACATTCACATTAAAGAAAAAGATATGAATGAAAAGAAACCGATAAAGTTGCCGCAGTTTGATTATTCCATCTGCATGGCTTGTACCGACTGCGTGATAAACTGCCCACTCAGCTGCCTGGTGGCAGACAAGACTGATGTGGATTATTACAAAAAGGCCTATCCCCGACTGGGGAATTATAACCCATGTAACGGCTGTATGATCTGTGCCAAGGACTGCCCGGTAGGAGCAATCACAATGGCACTCCCGGAGCATGTGAAAGTAGCGTAGTTCACAGCAGTAAACCCGAACCGAGCTAGAAATCAAGCTGTCTGCTATCCATGAAAGTAAAGGTATACGCTCCGATGTTCGGCAGTACAGATTCTATGGATGACAACGGTTATCTGGAGCTGCCGGAAGAGGCCGTCCTGGGGGATGTATACAAAAAACTGAAGATCCCCCTGCCGTTTCGAAACTCCCTGGTCTGTTCTGTTAATTATGAGCCGGGAAAGGTCAGACGTAAACTGGTAGATGGGGACATCGTCAGTTTTATCGGACCACTTTCAGGCGGTTGAGTAGTTCAATACCGGGGCCTCAGTATACTGAATTGGGAACTCCAATAACAACCAAAGACAAGGTAACGGAAACACTGATATGGTCCAGCAAATATTGACACAAAGCAAAGTTTCATCAATGGATTCCTTCGAGCGGTGAAGTTGACCCTCATAAGAAATCCCAAAATATATTCCGGAGTAACTTATAAAGCCACTTAAGTTGCTACGATCATTTAAAAATCTTCTGAATGTTGTTCTCCAAAAGACATTCAATCGACACTTCCAAATCCCACCCCTCTGTTATACCTCTGATACCAAGGGTTACCAGAGATATAACTCCGGTTTCCGGAACCTAAGATCCAGGTTCGAGTTCTGGTGGGGCTACCAATAATATAAGTCACTTACACGAAAAATTTCTGAAACACCCCCTTTTTTCAATCGACATCAATCGACATTTTACTGGGATTGCGGGTTACAGGTTGCCACGCAATTGACATTTTAACGACATTGGAATGCCAGTGTTCTTTAGCTTTCTATTCTGTATCTTTTTCTTCACTAGCAGAAAACCCCTCAGGTTCGGATTTCAGAATTTTTTCAAAGTACTCAAAAACATCAGTCCATATCTCATTTTCAGCTTGATCTGCTGCTTCTCGGAGTGCTTCAAGAAAATTTGTTTTGGTATCAAAATCTACTACTGCATTTATGATCTGGTTCAGTAGAAATGGACACAAAGTTAAGTACTTTTATTGAAGGCGATCTGATTTATGGGACTTGTTCTTAGAATGGTATTGAATTATGATACAGACAGAGACTGAAAACAAAATCTAAAAATGACGAGGCCTGAGATGAAAACAAAAGATCTAATAGCAGAAGCAATTTCTCTTCCTGTAGAAGAAAGGGCTGTCGTTGTTGAATCTATCCTTAATAGCCTTAATCCTCCAGACCCAGTTGTTGATAAGAAATGGGTATCAGTGGCAAAGCAACGTTTATCAGAACTAAACTCCGGTTCTGTTGAAGCGGTTCCTGGTGATGAGGTCTTTAACAGAATTTGGGACAGACTTTCATCATGAAATTCTATTTTCATCCGGAAGCGGAAGAAGAGCTATTATATGCAGTTGACTATTATGAAGAGTGCTCACTTGGTCTTGGAACCGATTTCAGCTTTGAAGTTTTTTCCGCAGTTAAACAGATCATAGCCCACCCAGAAGCTTGGACTGTTTTGGATAGTGATATCAGAAGAATCCTTCTAAAACGGTTTCCTTACGGTCTCCTCTATTCTCTCATTGATGATGAAATTTTCATTCTGGCCGTAATGCATTTGAGACGTGGCCCAGATTATTGGCGGCAAAGGCAGTGAACGAATGTGGTATTAATAAGAAGTCCCAAATCGTATGATAGAGAAGCTTGTAAGGCAAGTTAACCTGCTGTGATCTTGCAATATTTTTCTGAATGTTGTTCTCCAAAAGACATTCAATCGACACTTCAATACCCCTTCCCTCTGCAAAACCCCTGATAACAAGGGGTCCCAGAGATAAAACTCCGGTTTCCGGAACCTAAGATCCAGGTTCGAGTCATGGCTGGTATATCAAAATATATCAGATTTATACGTGGACTACATCCAGATTTCCCAGTTTTTCCAATCGACATCAAGTGACATTTTACTGGGTTTGCGGGTGACAGGTTGCCATCCAATTTGTCCCAAAAGATTTGACATCATACAAATGGAAAAAACTATCTTTAAAAATGGGCTTATTATTGAGGAGCAGGTCAACTTCTTCGATCTTGACTTTCCCAAGTCACTGTACTATTGAATTCTTAAGGAGATTTTATCAGACCTGATATAAGAAAAAGCATGAAATCAAAGATCAGAATCGGCTTAAGTTCTGCTGAGGACAGGTGCCGGTTGATTTTTCAGACATGCCCTGTTGTCAAACCTTAAGAGATAGTATCTTTCATGGGTGAAAATATCGGCTTTATCTCAACTCGTTTCGCCGGAACCGATGGTGTTAGTCTGGAATCGTCAAAATGGGCAGAGGTTTTGTGGTATGACAAACATCGCAGCTTCTGGTACGGCGGAAGCCTTGACCGGGCTGACGATATGAGCCACTGCGTTCCTGAAGCTTTTTTCCAGCATCCGGAAAACGAATGGATCGATAGGCACATCTGGGGACATGTATATCGATCTCCTCACATTACAAGACGAATTCATGATTTAACAGAGTACCTTAAATCCACCATTTATGATTTTGTCGAAAAATTCGATATTTCATTAATCATTATTCAAAATGCATTGACCATACCCATGCATCTGCCGCTTGGTCTGGCGATCACTGAATTTCTGGCTGAAACAGTCATGCCTGCCATTGCACACCACCATGATTTTTACTGGGAGCGAAGTCGATTTCAAGTCAATAATGTCGGCGATTTTCTGGATATGGCGTTTCCGCCGCGGGATATCAATCTCCAGCATGTGGTCATTAATCAGGCAGCTCGCGAGGAACTTGCCCTGCGCAAGGGTATCGCCTCCATGCTGATTCCCAATGTTCTGAATTTTAAATCGGCACAGATGCGAGCTGATGAATTCAGCCTTGATATACGCCATGAACTGGGTCTCACACCGGACGATATTCTGGTACTTCAGCCGACGCGCGTCGTTCCCCGGAAAGGTATTGAACACTCCATATCTCTATTAAGACGCCTTAACAATCCGCGTTATAAACTGGTTGTATCGCACTCGACCGGGGACGAAGGACAGGACTATCTCAACCAGATTGTTGAACTGGCAAGATTCGAGGGGGTGGATCTTCGATTCTTCGGCGACCGGATCGGCGACCGCCGGCAACAGAGAAGCAATGGAAAGAAGATCTATATCCTGGAAGACCTTTACAGGCGCTCCGATCTGGTCATGTTCCCTTCCATTTATGAAGGTTTCGGCAACGCCTTTCTGGAAGCGGTGTGCTATCGCAAGCCGATTGTCGTCAATCGATATCCAGTTTGGGTTCGGGATATTGAACCAAAAGCGTTTAAGGTCCCTGTGATGGATGGATTTATCAACAGCGAAGTGGTTACCGAGGTTCAACGCCTGATGGAGGACGAGGTATATCGCACACAAATCGTGGACTACAACTTTGATATTGCGAAACAATACTATGACTATCACATTCTCCATTATGGTCTGAGAACCCTGATATCGAACTTTAAATTCCATATGTAAAAGACGATGTGGCGACTAACACAGGAATTCAAGGACCGTGTCGGCCGACGGCTTGAAAATCTCTACGGGCCGAGTAGAATCGAAGAACTATTAGCACGGCTTTCCATTGTCCGTAGCCGTTATGCCCACATTGAGGAGGAGATGGACCGTAGTCTTCCCAAATGGTCTCAAAATGATGTGGTGCTGATTACATACGGGGACATGATTACGGCAGCGGACAAGCTGCCATTGGCTACCCTGCACCGGTTTGCCGGGGAATATCTCTCCGATTCAATCTCCTGCATTCATATTCTTCCATTTTTTCCTTACAGTTCCGACGACGGATTCTCGGTGATCGACTATCGCCGGGTGGATCCCGATCTGGGAGATTGGGAAATGATTCACCGGCTGGCGGAAGATTTCAAACTGATGGTGGATCTCGTTATCAATCACGTTTCGAGTAAATCGACCTGGTTTCAGAACTATCTCGACGGCATTGCCCCGGAAAGAAAATACTTTATTGAAGTTAAAGCCGGCACCGATCTGAGCCGGGTGGTTCGCCCACGCTCTTTGCCTCTGTTGACGAAGGTGGACACCATATACGGACCAAAATATGTCTGGACAACCTTCAGCGCGGATCAAGTCGATCTTAATTTTGCCAATCCGGATCTGTTGCTGGAGATGCTGGACGTATTTTTGTCCTATATCGATCATGGTGCCGGAATCATACGCCTGGATGCGATTGCATATCTCTGGAAGGAGATCGAGACCTCGTGCCTCAACCTTGATCAGACACACGAGTTGGTTAAGTTGCTGCGTGATATCGTTCATTTCTGTGCTCCGGAGGTTCTGCTACTGAGCGAAACAAACCTCCCCCACGACCAGAACATGAGTTACTTCGGGGAAGCCGACGAAGCGCATCTGATTTATCAATTCAGCCTTCCGCCTTTACTCCTGCACGCACTGCAGACCGGCGAAACTCGATTTCTGGTCGAATGGGCATCCACGTTGCCAAAACCTCCTGCAGGCTGCAATTACCTGAACTTCACTGCATCACACGATGGCATTGGACTGCGTCCGCTGGAAGGATTGCTGGACCCGGACGAGGTTCAGGAACTGGTGTTGCGGATTCAACAACTCGGGGGCCTTGTTTCGACGCGCAACGATGCGGAGGGAAATGAACAACCTTACGAGCTGAACATCACCTATTTCGATGCGCTTGGAAATCCAAAGCAGCCCGGGGATACTGAGATTCGAATCAAACGGTTCCTCTGCTCGCAAGCCATCATGCTTTCCCTGCAGGGGATACCGGCGGTTTACTTTCACAGTCTGACCGCTACCCGCAACAATTTAAAAGGGGTCAGAAAGACAGGTCAGAACCGATCAATCAACCGGGCACGCTGGCGTTATTCTGAACTGGTCAGACAGCTGGATAATTCGAAAACCACGTCTAGCCGGGTGTTTAATCAATACCGGCACCTGCTCAGGGTCAGAAAAACGCAGCAGGCCTTCCACCCCGATACGCCCCAGCAAGTTCTGGTTCTTGAAGACGGTCTGTTTGGATTGGTAAGAAAAACAGAAGAACCGCAAAACACCGTCTATATGGTAGCGAACTGTTCGGAAAGGGAGTTTACAGTCAAACTGAGTGATCTGGCTGGGAAATCCGTTTTTAAGAAATCCTGTTACGATCTGATCTCCGGGGCTGAATTCAAGGAAACGATTGCAGTCAAACCATATCAAACCTTCTGGATAAGCAATCGTCCGGCCGGGGATTCCTGATTTCACTGAAATATCGGGGTTTCTCACTTAAATGACATATCCCTGAATTTACTTTTTTCAGAAACTGGAAGGATTCAAAAAATTGTCTACGTCTTGTTATTTCCTTCATGATTTTCCAGAGTAGTCATCATGATGAACAGGCACGAAAATGATATCGGTCGTATTATTGAAATGACCCGGGAGTTGCCTTCCAGGCTTAAACCGTTTCAGGAAATGCTGCTGGCTAACCTGGTTATGATCGGGGAAATTCCCGCCTCGACCTTTCACGAACAAAACCGTGTCAAATTCCTGGTCCAGCGCTTTACAGAGTGTGGGCTGCAAAACTGCTCCACAGATGAATTCGGAAACGGAATAGCCATCCTGCCCGGAAAGGATCACAAAAAGACTATCCTGCTGGTAGCTCATGTGGATACGTCGTTCGACAATCGTGTGGACCATACCTATACCGTTAATGCCAGACATGTCATCGGCCCGGGTTCCGGGGACAACAGCCTGGGCGTTGCCGTTCTGGCAACGCTGCCCACTCTACTGTCGAAACTGGGTATCCAGTTGCAATCAGACATTCTCATGCTGGGAGCAACATCGTTTCGTGAACAGGGCAATCTGGAAGGTCTTCGCTCTTTTCTTGCAAACCAACACACCGATCTGGGATTCGGAATCTCAATTGAGGGCGTTCCCCTCGGCCGGCTCGGTTATCATTCCATGGCGACAATGGGTGGTGAAATCGTCTGTAAGTTCGATACAAATCATGAACATCGGCCGGGCGCTATCCATGTGTTGAATCGTGTTATTCATCGACTTTGCCGGTTCGCCGACGATCCTTTGAACGATGCGACGCTCACTCTCGGAACGGTTGAAGGAGGGGCTTCGTATAAGGTCCCGGCAAGAAGCGCGACGCTTCGCTTCCTGTTCAAGAGTGATCGGGATGAAATAATTCAAGAAACCACAGAGGAGATCAGGAAGATCATCCAGACTGTCCAGGGGGAGACGGATTGCTGGATCGATCTGGAAGTTTTTGCTAAGTGCCGGGCGGGCGGATTGGATCCCTCTCATCCGTTGATCCAACAGTCCCGGAGAATCATAGCGGGGTTGGGAATTTCGCCCATTGAAAGTCCTCACACGACCGTGATATCTGGATTCCATGAGCACGGAATTCCCGCCCTTTGTCTCGGGATTACAACCGGTGAGTATATCAACTACCCGGATGAAAAAGTTGAAATCGCTCCGATGGTGACGGGAATAGCCCAGTTGATCGGTCTACTGCTTGCGTATGATGGAGGATGTTGTGACGAACATAAATGAATGGCTTGATACCAACACCTTTCACCACCGCCAGTTCTGGGATTTGCTCAACTTGATCGAGGTGAAGGAAAGACAGGGGTTGACGATTTCTCTTTGTATTCCGACCCTGAATGAAGAGGAAACCATTGGAAAGGAGATCGTCGTTCTGAAGTCGGAACTGGTTGACCGGTATCCCCTGCTCGATGAAATCGCCGTTATTGATTCCGGTTCCATGGATCGAACACTGCAGATGGCTGCAAATTTTGGAGCCGATGTCTATCTGTCCGCCGATATTTTTCCGGAAATGGGCTTTAACCGCGGAAAAGGGGAAAACCTCTGGAAAGCCATCTATCAATTAAAAGGGGACATCATTGTCTATGTCGACGCCGATATCAAAAACATCCATCCGCGTTTTGTCTACGGTCTGGTGGCACCGCTTATTTACCGTCCTGAAATCAAGTATGTGAAGGCCTTTTACGACCGTCCCCTGGCTCTTTCAAACGAAATCCGTCCTTCGGGCGGGGGTCGTGTGACTGAGATCCTGGTCCGTCCACTTTTTTCCCTGTTTTTTCCGGAACTCACAGCAATCATCCAGCCATTGTCAGGGGAGTATGCCGTCCGGCGAACCGTCCTTGAGCAGATCCCTTTCCCCGTTGGATACGGCGTGGAAACGTCGCATTTGATTGATGTTTATTCCCGGTGGGGTTTGGAAAGCTTCGCTCAAACCGATTTGGACCGCCGCGTTCATCGACATCAATCGACCCGTGATCTGGGTCGCATGGCCTTCGGCATACTCAGGGCTTTCTTAAAACGAATCAGGGCCCACGAAATCGTATCGGGGATGCCCGAGTTGACGACAAGCCTAAGGCAATTCCAGGCTCGCGGCAACGAATTCGAGCAGATCATCTATGATATCGCTGAAGAGGAACGTCCCCCGATGATTGAACAGGAAAGTTACCTGAAAAAGCGCAACCTGAATAACTGAAGGTGACTCTATGCGGATTGCCATCGTTCACTATCATCTTCAGACGGGAGGTGTTACCCGAATCATCGAATGTGCCGCAAAAGCTCTCAAGCAACGGCAGGTCTCACTGGTGGTTTTAACAGGGGAATTGCCAAGCCGGCCGTTAGGGGCCGATGTCCGGACAATACCCCGGCTTGCATATGAAGAACATCGGTCTGCAGGTACGCCGGCGGATCTGGCGGACGACCTGATGAGAGAAGCCAGGGATGCATTAGGCGCGCTTCCGGATGTCTGGCATGTTCACAACCATACCCTCGGGAAAAACCTGTTGCTGCCTGGAGCACTGAGGCATCTGATCCAGGCGGGGCAAATGCTCTTTTTACAAATCCATGATTTTGCTGAAGACAGCCGCCCCTTTCTGTATCGACGCCTTTTATCAAAAATCGGCAACAACAGTGTTTCGAAACTTTCCGAAGACATTTACCCAAACAACCGTCAAATTCACTATGGTGTTCTGACGCAGCGGGATCGCAGGCTTCTGTTGACGGCCGGTGGGGACCCTGCTCGAATTCACCTGCTTCCCAATCCCGTCGAACAATCAAATATCAGCTGTCGTCCTCATGTCCCGGAGCATGTAAAAGAGCGGATCTGGCTTTATCCGACCCGCGCTATCCGGCGTAAAAACATCGGGGAGTTTCTGCTCTGGTCGTCCATTTGTGATCCACACGACCGATTTGTCACAACGCTAGCGCCACTGAACCCTCGCGAGCAAATATTTTACAAACACTGGTGCCGTCTGGCGGAAGAGCTGAAATTACCAGTGATATTTGAGGCGGGATTGGATAAAACGAGGGATTATCAGGAATGGTTGCATGCAGCTTACGCTATTATAACAACCAGTGTCGCCGAGGGATACGGAATGGCATTTCTGGAACCCTGGATGATCGGGAAACCCCTTTATGGGCGAAATCTGGCTGACATAACCGCTGATTTTAACAATGACGGGATACAACTGACGTGTCTTTATGACCGGCTATGGGTTCCGATTGACTGGATCGGCCGCGATTCTCTAGTCAAAAAAATAAGGGACGCTTTGTCCGCACAGGATTTGGTCTATGGCCATCAAGCAAAACCTGACGACCTGGATCGGTTTATGGCGGCTTGGACAAGGGAGAACAGGGTTGATTTTGGACGACTGGATGAGGTCCTGCAGACGGCCATTATTCGTCGGCTTCATGGTTCACTCCAGGCAAGAAAAGAGATCCGACCTTTCTGTCTTGACAGTTGTTCAATCGATTTGGATACCATTGTGTCCAATCAGCGTGTTCTGAGTGATAAATACAGTCTGACCGGTTATGCCCGCCGGTTGATGCAGGTTTATCAAGAAATCGCCGACTCCGGAGACGTATCCGGCGAGGCGCTGGATGGATCACGCATATTGGATTTTTTCCTTGAACCAGAGCACTTTTCTCTTCTTCGTGTGGACATCCCATTGGATCAAAATGACATCCAATAAAATGTTTGAACCACAAATCCGCCGTTTGCTGTCCCCGATGAGGCCGATTCCGACAAACCACCCCTTCAAACTTGTCAAGCTGAAGGGGATAAAGGCGGTGATATTAGATGTCTACGGAACGATGCTTGTATCAGCCGCCGGGGATGTTGGCCCGGATGAGGCTGAAAACAGCGAAGAAGCATTCAGGGCGGCCCTGATTGATTCGGGTCTGAAAATTCATCCGCCACAGATGCGAGATGGTATCATGATACTTCAGGATGAAATATCACTTTCCCATCAAAAAAGCCGGGAAAAGGGCGTTGATTATCCGGAAATTGACATCATGAATATCTGGAAAAGGGTAATCGCCAGACTCAGTGGCGGCTCCGTCACACCTTCACTGAAAGTGCTGCGGTACCTGGCGCTGGACTATGAATGTCGCGTGAACCCGGTCTGGCCGATGCCGGAGCTCGTACCGACACTGGAGAATCTGCAGAAACGGAAAATCAAACTGGGTATTATCTCAAATGCACAGTTTTTTACAGAATTGATTTTTTGTGCGGTTTGCGGGCGCGACTTGAGACGGCTTGGATTTTCGAAAGATATTTGTTGCTGGTCCTTCCAGCAAGGTCGTGGGAAGCCGTCGCCTATGCTTTTTCAATTGATTAAGCACCGCTTGATTGACGCTTATGCGATAAGACCCCACCAGACACTCTATGTCGGCAATGATATGCTCAAGGATATCCAGCCCGCCGCCGCAGCGGGCTGGAAAACAGCCCTGTTTGCAGGTGACCGGCGCTCGCTGAAGCTTCGAGAAAACGATGAGCGCTGCAGGTCAACAGTGCCGGACCTCGTTATTGATTCTCTCGGCCAACTATGCTCTCAGTTGCCTTAGTCAAATCGGATGCTTTTCCAAAGTTTCATGGGATCAGTATGTTTCGCCCTGAATCGACCTCATTTTGTTTCAATTTATTGATGACACTTTTGGCATCCTTTAGTTTTGACACCGTACTGATAATTGGTTGTACAAGACCGCATTCATCCTGAAGCTGAAGAAGAACTCTTGTATGCAATCGACTATTATGAAGAGTGCTCGCCCGGTCTCAACCGATTTTAGCTTTGAAGTATACTCCTCTATAAAACAGATAATTGCTCATCCAGATGCCTGGGCTGTTTTGGATGGCGACATCAGAAGAATCCTTCTAAAACGATTTCCCTTCGGTCTTCTTTACACGCTTATCGATGACGAAATTTATATCTTGTCTGTTATGCACTTACGACGAGAACCGGATTGTTGGAAACAAAGGAAGTAAACGAATCATTGGATCATCCATTTACTGAAAGAAATGAGTTATACAAAGCACTGCAACCTGTTGCCATCATTCCGAAATCCGGGCGATTGAATATCTCCAAAAGACATTTAATCGACACTCTCAAACCCCACCCCTCTGTACACCCCTTGATATCAAAGGTTACTGGAGATAAAACTACGGTTTCCGGAACCTAAGATCCAGGTTCGAGTCCTGGTGGGGCTACCAAATTATTTCAGTAAGATACCTTCCTGTTCTTCTTTAAAAGTCCAGTTTTTCAATCGACATTTATCAACGGTTTTATTGGGTTTGTTGGGGATAGGTTGCCACCCAATTGCATTTTAATGACATTGGTATGCCCAGTTTTTATTGACTATAACTGTCTATTAATCTGGAATGATAAACCGCAAATCATGCTGTTCACCACATTCATAACTGATGAAGGTAACACCGAAAAAACATTGATTTGACATCCTGGCCAACTGTAGAAGAAAAGTTCAATGATTGGGATGTGTTGGAGGTTGAATGGTGAGTCATTCGAACCCACGATTCATCTTTCTTTCCAAATTCTAAACTTTTTTGACCGGTTGTAAAGAACCTCATATAATGCATTCACATCAAGAACATCTTATCGACAGTTTAAAATCCTTCCAGTGGAATTCTCCTTGATATCTGTTGTATCTGTTTCTCCTGGCGGGTTGTCTCGAACCACAACTCCTCTATCTTTCGAAATTCTTAAAAAATATTTTGGTCGTTAACGCAGTCTGACAGTAATCCCAGCAAGAATATTCTATCGACAGTTCTAAATCCTGCTCATGGAAGTCTCCTTGAATCCAGTTGTCTCTGATCCCCTCGGCGGGTTCTCTACTCCAATAATTCATCCCGTCCTCCGATTTTTCAAAAAATTTCTGGTTGTTAACGTTGTCCAAGTACTCAAAGTAAAACTTTGTAACCATAAAGTTGAATTCTTAAAATCAACATACCTTCCAAAACATTGAATAAGTGGTCAGAAAATGGGTAATGATGCCTGTTGGGATCATCAGTATTTAAAAATATGTTAAGTTTATGCTTATTTTAAGGCATTGGAAGACGTATCGATTTTGCGATAATTCGGCCATTTTGTATCCTATCAGCAATATAAATCGAAAGAACATATCAAAATCGATCAATATCGATGAGCCTCTTTGAGATTAGTTTCATAAGCAATTGTAATAGCCTGTGAACACATTGTGGATAGTATCTTGCAGCTAGTTGGACTACTGTCGAACGACTGCATTTGAAAAATCGCTCAAGATAATAGTTTTTTCAATTTCAGATTGAAAATATAAAATCTTATATAAAAGGGTGTATCCGAGTTTCCCAAATGGTGTAAATTTAGGCTAATAGCTTGCTAACCAAGGAAGATAAAAGGCTGCAGGCGAAAAACACGAAAGATGTAATTTCAGAGATTTTTTATGACAAAAAGGGTA
>Ga0307989_1000139_pt1 | contig 52652 bp, 45 predicted proteins | sample EllFjometagen185_FD_203164 | JGI IMG/M metagenome (GOLD analysis project Ga0307989, IMG submission 203164) | Marine microbial communities from Ellis Fjord, Antarctic Ocean - #185 | ecosystem: Environmental > Aquatic > Marine > Unclassified | place: Southern Ocean | collected 2014-10-08 | reverse complement strand
ATCCCGATCCCGATCCCGATCACTTCATCCTTATTGAAGCATGAAAATAATCCCAAAAATCAAAGTATAATCCAAATGTGACCCCCTTCGATGATAGAGAACGACGCAGTGTTGAAATTCCAGCTTCAAGCCATATCTGTCGGCCATGTGACATATATCAATATTCTGTTATCATTTCTTTATTGTGTAGGTTTTGAAACTGCCTACCGACTCGTGTATCTTGCGCCGCTAAATTGAGTCAAAAGCATTGAATAACTTTATAAAGGAGAGAAGATGAAACAGAACCTGAGAACCCGGGAATCCGGCTTCACCTTGATCGAGGTGTTGGTCGTTGTTATTATTGTTGCCATTCTGGCTGCGGTAGCCTTTCCCATCTACCAAAACTATGTAAAAGGTGCTTATGCCTCTGATGCTCAATCTGCAATCGGTTCCATTTGGAACGCTGCCCAGATGTACTATCAGGATAGGGGTGAGTGGCCAGATGACGTAGAGGGTCAATTAGAACCCAAGTATATCTCATTGAAAAATGCTACAAAACGTCAGTGGACTTTCACCATTATTGGTGGTGGTGACGGTGTGTCAGAGATCACTGCTTTAAGTACTGAAGAAATGAAGCAAGGCGCCGGTAAAGAAGTTCGATTTGATACAGATCGAGGTGAATTTACTGGATACGGCTTCGACGAAGAATAATTATAGATGACTTCCAGAATAGACCAGTTGCTGGGCTATGCCCTTGAGAGTGGATCATCTGATCTGCACTTGAGTGTCGGGGCAATTCCCATGGTCCGGATCAACGGAACCATGCGGAAAATGAACCTTCCCTTGCTCACCAAGGAAGAGATGGATCAGATTGCCCATGAAGTGATGAGCGAAGGACAACTCAAACGCTTTCAAGAACGCAAAGAGATCGATTTCTCTAAGGAGCTTGAAGATCGCGGTCGTTTTAGGGTCAACTTCTTTCGACAGATTAGAGGTATGGCCGGTGTTTTTCGCACAATCCCAACAGACATCAAGGGTTTTGATGAATTAGATGTGCCTCCCATGCTTGCCAAATTGGCTATGCGTGACAGGGGTTTGATTCTGCTAACGGGACCCACTGGCTCTGGTAAGTCGACCACTTTGGCAGCCATGGTGGATCATATTAATGAACATCGTGAAGCACATATCATTACTATAGAAGACCCGGTTGAATATTATCACGAAAGTAAGAACTGTCTGGTGAATCAGCGCGAGTTGGGTATTTCAACAGATAGTTTTGCCAATGCCTTAAGATCTGCTCTGCGTGAAGATCCAGATGTGATCCTGGTTGGTGAAATGCGTGACCTGGAAACGATTCAGTTGGCATTGACTGCCGCTGAAACCGGTCATCTGGTCATGTCAACGCTCCATACTTCAAGTGCTTCCAAAACTATTGATCGTATTATCGATATTTTTCCTGTTGCTCAGAAGGGGCAAGTCAGATCAATGCTCTCAGAGAGTTTGGTGGCGGTAATTGCTCAAAAATTACTGAAGAGTAAAGATGACAAAGGACGCGTCCCGGCATGTGAGGTGATGATTGCCAACTCTGCCGTTCGTAATCTGATTCGCGAGGATAAAATCTATCAGATACCCTCAATCATTCAGGCTGGTGGTATTGATGGAATGCAAACCCTGGATCAAGATTTACAGCGTTTGGTAACTCAAGGTAAAATCTCTCGTGCAGGTGCTGCTCAGATCGCTGATAATCCCAAGTTATTTGAACAAGGAATTCTGTAAATGAAATTGAGGTCCCAGGCAGGCTTTACCCTGATTGAGGTAATGGTAGGTATCATTATCATGGCTGCGACCTCGGCCTCCATGTTCTACGGCATTAATTACGCACGGGCTCAATCCCGTAAGGTGATCATGCAACAACGTGCTCTGGAAGAGCTAACCAGTGAGATGGACTATTGGATGATTCGTATTCTGGATGGTCAAATTAGCGGTCGAGACCTCTTTGCAGATACAAGAGGTGTCCCTGTAAGGTTATATAACCCAGATTCAGATGATCCTTTTGATGAGGAATATTTTGAGGCCCGTATCTATCGTGAACGGACTTACAAAGAATACACTGACCATGATCCCATGGAGAGTAGTCCTTATTATCGATTGGAAATGTATATCCAGTGGGAGGATCATTTAGGGGACATTCACGGCGACCCGATGGAGTTACGGATGCAATATTCCGTTTTTAGTGAGTAATGATTTCTATAAAAGACATAAAACATTCTGCTGGTGTCACCTTAATTGAGCTGGCCGTGGCTATGACAATTGCTTCTATTGCTACTTTAGGGGTCGGCGCAGGGATTACCACAATTGTAGGCTTTTATCAGGATGATTGGGTCACCAAGGAAGTAAGATTTTGGGGTTATGAAGCAACTGAATTCATTGTGAATCATTTTGAAACAGCTAAAAAGGTCGATGTCCTCATTCCCTGGAATAATTATGATGGGTTACGTATCACTCAGGCAGCCGGTCTTCCAATATTAAACATTCAGGGTTCTAAAAAGAAGGGTCTGATGAAGGATGGCGATCCCTTACTAGATCATGTTAAATTCCCGAGCAGTGGTGTCTATCGATCATCTGGACAGCGATTGATTGAGCTGGAACGTTTTACCATCGATCCGATTGATGAATACAGCGAATACCGATCTGATTTTGAAGGGAAACCATATCTCGATAAACTAAAAGATAGTCTCTTTATTATGGAAATGGTCATCTCAGTCACCACCCAGTATCAGGGTGAAGAGGCTGTCGAATATATCAAATTTAAGCGTACGGTTTGGGCGCGGGATAAGTATTTCAAGTCATGAAATCAATCATAAAAAATCAAAATGGCTTTGTCATATTCATTTCTTTAATCATGGTAATGATCAGTTTGGGCTATACGGTGGGCTATCTCCATTTTGTCATGGGTGAGCGAATTATTTTCATGCAACGTATGGCCGAGACCCGGGCTCGCTATAATGCTATTTCTGGCCTATCTGAAGAAATTAATGGTCTGATTCGAGGTCCAAACTATAACGCCGCTGCTGACACATCTCTGAATGAAAAAGAAATCGATGAGATGCTGGGAGGCTACCGGGATGTCTATGGAGCAATGGTTGCAGATCCGGTAAGTCATCGGAGTCACCGTCATGGCCGTGCCACAGGTTACAGTACTTACAACAGTTTTACGAATGAAGCCATTGAAGTTGAATATACCATGGAAGTCAACTATCGAGCCCGTGGATTTGAAGAATTCATGTACCTCACCAACAAAGAGACTGCTGGTGGTGGCCCCTGGCTTGGAGGCCCCGTAACCTTTGGAGACGGTGAGACTTTAGAGGGACTGGTATATTCAAATGATAATATCACAATGAGCAGTGGCGGGTGTCCCGATTTTGTTAACCTGATGGATGGGGACGATGTTGTCGAGTACAGCGAGGTATACACAGCCGGTATTTTTAACTATGGATCTCAATGTGATGATGATGTTTTTCAGGGGGTATTTGAGGACTCCATGCCCAAGATTGCCTGGCCACCCTATGAAGGACAGGAGCTGATTAAATCCAAGGCTGATTTTATATTTAAGGGTGATGCGAATATAAATATTTTTGATCCCATGAATCACGATGAGCACATCATGACTCATATTGAGTTTAAATCGGGTGGACAATTCCATGTGACCCAGTGGGCGTATATTATTCCACCGACCATTCCCAAACCAAGTCCAGTCACACCGGCGTGGAACAATACATTAAAGAAATATTACCCAATGTACTATAGGGATAGTAACAGCTTAAGTGAACTCACCTTTCGCGGAGATATTGAATTTCAACATTTTGATTTTCGACCACCGGTAAATCCCAATGATCTGATAACCAATGAGACCATTATTGCCAGAGAGGCAGTGATCTGGATTGAAGGTGGGCAGGTACAAGTAGAAGGAAGGGTAGATGGCCGGTATACAGTTGCAACATCAGGACCTGTTTCCTATCGCATGTATCATGATAACACCACAATTCTTGAGCTGAACTGTAACATCTGGATCATGGATGACCTCGTCTATGATGATACCCCAACTTTAGGGGCAAATGCAGGATACGTTCCCCCAGGTTCGATGAACCGACTTGGGCTTTTATCAGGTGGAAATATTATTGTTGCCAATACGGCTGCAAATGGGAAAAGAAATAGTCTGATGGGTGGGACTGATATACTCATCAATGCTGCCATGATAGCTATGAACCAATCATTTTTGATCCAATACTGGCAAAATAGTACGACGGATTATAATACGCCACCACTCGGTACCACTGAACCGATAAAAGGGGATGGACGTGGCGTGACTCCCTTTACGGGACCAACGGGTAATTCCGACATCAGAGGTGATGTAATGATTTACGGAAGCGTGGTTCAGGACCAACGCGGTTATCTAAAACGCAATACGATTGGTCCTTACGACATATCCCCTGGTATTGGCTATGGTAAAGATTATCACTACGACAGAAATTTACGGACCTTTCCACCCCCGGAATGGCCTGAAACAAAAAATGCAGATGGAAGTGCCAGTCTGGAATTATCAGGTATAGGAGAGTATTTAGCCGAATGAGTATTGGAATTGATATTGGTCGCTACCAGATCAAGATTGTACAACTTCAAAAAACACCCAAGGGGTATTCCTTGCAAAATTATGGGATGGAACCCGTGTTTGACGATGAAAAGGATTATGATCCAGAACGGTTGAATGAAGACGTCATTATTGCAGCAGCAGAACGCCTCTTAAATCGCCTGAAGATCAACCCCAAAAGGGTTAAGAGATTGACTTCTGGCTTGAGCAATCAACTGTCCAGTATTCGTCAGATGAAGATGATGAATACGGATGATGAGGAAGAACTGGCAACAGCTTTGCAATTCGAAGCGCGAAAACACATCCCCATGGATGGGACAGATGCTCTCATGGATTTTCAAATCTTGGGCGAAGATCCTCAGGAAATGGACAAACTGAATGTCCTCCTGGTTGCTTCAACCCAAAGAAACCTGGAAAATCATCTGAAATTGATCACGAATTTTGGGTTCCGCCCGGGCATTGTTGACTCTGAAGCTATTGCCATGGCAAATTCCTATGTGATTGAACATGGATTGCCAGAGGATGGCGCCAATGTCTTTCTCAATATAGGTGCTGTTTCATCTTCACTTGTCGTTTGGGGGAGACAAGCCCCTTTCTTTACTCGGGATATTCAAATCGGTGGTCACCATTTTACCAAGCAACTCGTTGAGCAAAAAGCGATTTCTTACGCTGAGGCTGAAGCGCTAAAATGCTCCGATACATTTGATGAGCTGACTCAAAAACTGAGTGGTACCGAGCAAAAGGACTTCACCGTCAGCGTCGCAGAGCACACCATCTATGATAATCTGGTAGATGAGATACGTCGGTCATTGCGATTCTATATCAAAGAGAGTAATGAGAGCTATTTTCATAAGATTCTCGTTGTCGGTGCATCTGCTGGCATCAAAGATATTGATGCATTTATTTCAAATCGCTTAAATGTCCCCGCAGAATTATATAACCCCACTGCTCAGCTTCATCATGATATGCATGATGATATTCTCTGTCCCAGTGCCTATGCTGTTGCAATCGGATATGCCATGCGTGGTGCTCTGGAGTAGAAGCGTCGAGGTTCCAGTATACCTATCCCATAATTGAATGAAACCATTTAAAAATATTGAAGTTCTTGTTGAGGAATCATGATTAATGTTATAAAAATAAATTTGAATCAAGCGTCCAGTAAAGCTGCTCGTTTGGAACTGCGTCGAGAACAGGGACGTTGGGCAGCTTTTGGTGTAATCGTGTTAATGCTGCTCACAGGATTCTCCTACTTGATGTACGAAAACTCACAGTTTTCAGACATTATCACACAAAAAGAAAATCAGATTAATATTATCAACGAGCAGATTGAAGATTTACAACAGGTAGGTCGCAATCTAGCCAAGGATGATATCCTGGCCATGGCTGAGCTGGCGGGTCGTCGCACACTATGGGCTGAAAAGCTAAATGCGCTTGGTCGGTTAATCCCTCATGATATGGCCATTACTAATCTGAGCTTTAAAGATCGCTATCTTGATATTTCGGGAGTCTCAAGGATATATCCAGATGAGCGGGAATTTGACATCCTCGAGGAGTTTATTGATCGTCTAGAAAAGGATATGATATTTTCTGCAGATTTCTCAGAGATTACTTTTTCCAGTTTTTCTCGGATGACTATCCTGAACCAAGATGTTGTCAATTTTGAAATTCGAGCCACACTCGATATACCAGATCCCAACGCTAAAAAGAAGAAGCAGGGAGGGCGGGAATAATGAAACGCGTGCAAATATTAGTCGGTATCATCATTGTCATGGCCCTGGCTTTCTACTATAGCGTGAATTGGGTGTATGGAGAAAAACCAGACGATATTTATTATTTGGACAAAGAGATTGCTAAGCTGAATGAAAAACTTATTACAGCTCAGATTTTGTCCAACAAATTGGATCGGGTTTATAATTTATTTGAGGAAAATTTAGCAGAGAAATCAACCGATGAACTCGCCGCAGGCGCATCGATGGAATTTCTAAACTCAATTACATCCACCCTGGATAGTCTGGGTATCACAACCATTTTTATGCGACCGAAACCTCGTATCAAAGGCTGGAATAGTGTCGAAGTGCCTTATGATCTGGAAATACGTTGCAACTATAAGCAATTTGGTGTTCTCATGTCAAAACTTGAAAGTTCCGTGCGTCTCATTCAGGTGAACGAATTCAGAGTTAAAAATGGGGTGGAACGGCTTAAAAGTACGCGAAGTGAAAAAGTATTATCTGAACAGGATATTGAGCTAAAAATTTCAACATTAACCCTCTTGAAAGGTAAGTCAAATGGATAGACGTACGCGCTTCTTCTGGACACTTGCCCTCTTCGCTGGAGTAGCCCTTTTTGGGTGGGAGGTATATGTCCTGGCAGATATTCGATCAGAAAGAGACTCTATTCTAGAAGATGCTGCCAATGTCAGTATTGGTACCGATGAAGAACTTGAACGAGTCATTTCTGAGCTTGAAGTCCAGCTAGAGGAACAGGACTTATTTGAATTTCAGCTTAAAAACAATCCAATGAAATTAAACAAAGTTGTTTTTCTGACGGATGCAATGGGCCGATTGATCCAGAGTATGCAGTCTACGAGTATTCGTGTGAGTGGTTTGTATATGAACTTCAATCCGCCACGTGCCACAGTTGAATTTCAGAATAAAGAGAACCAAGTCAAAGTTGGCGATCGTGTAGGAAAGTATAAAATTTTACGTATTACTGAAGATGGAGTGGCAGCCTACCGCGATGGCAAGGTGAAGTTCTATCCCTTGCAAGGACGCACAGTTACCGCCGATGCAGCCCGTGATATAACCCGCGGACCCCAATTTGAAGAGGAAGATTATTAAATGAAAATGAGTAGACTTATACTGACCCTTGTGGTTGTCCTAACTGCTAGCAGTGCGATTTACGCACAGGAGCAAACTCGCAATCCCATCGAGCAAAAATTAATTACCATTCATGCTGAAGATGCTCATTTGCCAACTGTTCTGTCCATTCTTGCAGAAGAGAGTGGCTATAACATTGTCACCAGTCCGGAAGTCAATAGCCAGGACAGGATTTCAGTCCACATGGATGATGTTCCCATTGAACAGGCCGTAAACCTGGTGGTTCGGGCAGCCGGGTTGAGTTACGAGCTGGTGGGTAAATCTTTTTTGGTTGCCACAGCTGGCCGCCTTTCTGAAGAAATTGGTGGCAAAGCCTATGTGGTCCCCCTTCAATATGCCAACGCCAGCGAAGTACAACTGCTCCTTGAAGATATTACTGAGAAGGTGACCGTTGACCAGGGCGGCAATAAACTCCTGATTCATACCAGCCCTAAAAGTATCGCTGAGATCATGGAAATTATCGAGAGTATTGATGTACCTGTACTCCAGATCATGTTGGAAGCCAGAATCATTGAGGTGACCCTCGCAGGGGATAACCGGGTTGGCATAGACTGGGCCCGGCTGGCACAGATTACAACTGTCGTTGCGGAAAATGCTGCACCTACACTGGCTCAAATCGGTGGAAGCCTTGTCCCCGGTATGTCACAACAAACTCAAAGTGATGGCTCTGTCATTGAACAGTTTGCTGCTCTGCCAAATGGTAGAATACCAGACAATATGTATTTTCAAAGGATTGATCCTGGTGGTAACTCGATTGGATTTAGCCGACAACTGACCGCTTTTGATATCACCTTAGATATGCTCTTGAAAAACAATGAAGCTGAAATTTTAGCCAATTCATCTGTGGTGACCTTAAACGGTCGCGAAGCATTTATCGAGATGGTTGATGTGATACCTTACATTTTATCCAGTGGTGGTGTTGGAGGTCAAGTTCAGGTTCAGCGTGAAATCGTCGGTATTCGGCTGACTGTGAAACCCAATGTAAACAGTGATGGTTTTATTACGGCCACTGTCACTCCTGAAATCTCATCATTCTATGATTTTGTAGGACCGGATCGAAATATTCCCTGGGTCAAACGACGGATTTCAACAACCACTGTCCGGGTGCAGGATGGAGAGCCGATCGTGATCGCTGGATTGTTGGCTGTAGACCGAAAAAAAATCACCCACTCCTTTCCATTTTTAGGTCAGGTTCCCTTCATTGGTCGTTTCTTTCGACATGAGTTTGAGCAAGAAACCAAAAAAGATCTGATCATTGAAATCGTTCCTCATATCATCAAAGATTCATACAGTGGGATTGGGAAAACAGATCGCATTCTTGAATTAGAAGATACATACCTAAATCTGGATGAAAGTGATTCTGAAGCAGCAACATCTGAAGGTGATCAAGATTAATTTAATGCTTTCTCAAGGAGGCGATGTAATGCATAAAAACAAATATATAAAAATTATTCTTTTGGGGTTGCTGGCTGTCCTCATGCTTGCTGGCTGTGATACGCGCAAACCGACAGATGTGGAAGGTCCCGAAGTTAATTATAATATAAATTTGACCAGTGATCGCTATGTCATCTATGCCGATAACGGCAAAACAGTTGCAAAAGTCACTGCTATTCTGACCAATGGAGAAGGAGAGCCATTACAGGGTTCGACTATCGTATTTTCCTCTCTTTCAGGGGCTATTGCTTCAAATATAAACACGAATTCATCGGGACAGGCCATTGCCACTTTTGATGATAAGGGGCAGTCTGGTACGGATGTGCGAATCATTGCCCGGTATACAGACAACAGTGATAATACAGTCCGAGATACCGTGCTTATCGATATTCTTCCCATGGAGGCTTTGGTTGCATCCTTCTTTGCCACAACAACGCCTACTTCTGGGCTGGTTGTCGTGTTTCAAGAGGACTCGACATATTCAGCAACTGTAAGTGCCAATGTTCGGGATAGCTCAGGTGTCGCCGTAAAAAATGTTCTGGTGAATTATAGGGTCCTTGAAGGCATGGATGTAGGGTATTTAGATGGTGCTTCTGATTCGACAAACGCCCTGGGTACCAGTCAGGTTACCTTTACCAATAATGAGGGGCAAACCGGTACAATCAAGATTGAAACTTTTGTGAATGCAAACACAATCCAGCGTCTGGTTCTGGAAAATCCTGGTGTTTATGATTTTGGATCACTCTTAAAAGGAACGGGTACGGCTGCAGTTGTTTTTTCTGATACAGTTACTCTGGAGTACAGCGCAGGTAAGATGTATTTTCTTGAATTAAATACGCTTGATACCACCATTTATCTGGATAATGGTGAAACTATCGCTCGAATATATGCAGTGGTGAAAGATGAGAATAATGTTGGGCTAGACACCATAAAAGTAAATTTCTCAGCGGGTGTAGGCAGCATCAGTAGTCCAAAATTTACCAATGATGCCGGTATTGCTGAGACAGAGTATTCTGATTTAGGTGCAAATATCACTGAAGATGTGATTGCTGAAGTGATCGCTTTTGTCGATCATCCTTTTTATGGCTTTATCCGTGACACTGTGGAAATAAATATACGTGCAGATAATCCCAATGCTGATACCCATGACCCTGATAGAATTGATCTGGTCGCAGACTGTGTGACTTTACCTGATCTTGAGGATCCAGACTGTGTAACAGCTACGCGGTTGACGGCTACAGTTATTGATTCTTCAGGCTATCCTGTAGATGCAAACACACTGGTTACTTTTGAAACTGATATTGGAGTTGTCACTGGCTTAGCTGTTACTGATGAAAATGGGGTTGCTTTATCAACCTTCACAGTTGGTGATTCTGCTGGAATTGCGACGATCTTCGCCAGGACAGGGGCCATTTTCGATTCAACGCTCATTACGGTGAGACCCGGTGGGCCGACATACATCGTTATTCCTCCCTCAACACCCAATCGGATTGTGGTTACAGGTGGCTTTGGTATCGCATCAACCACTATTCGAGCAGAGGTCAGGGACGCCAGTGGCGAACTTACTGATTTAGCTTACCAGGTTACCTTCGAACTGGGACCAAATGTCCCCGCTGGAGCCAACCTTAATGGAGCAGGTTTGTCGGCAACAGTTGAATCCAATTATGGTATAGCCAGTGTAACCTTAAACAGTGGGACACAATCTGGTCCAATCAGAGTAACAGCTCAGGTTAACTATCAAGGGAATCTTATTCAAGCAACAGCTATTCCGGTGACCATTGCTGCAGGACCTCCTGCTTTTATCGATGCAGATATTGATATCAATCAGATTGATCCAATCGGAGGGGGACAATATCAGGCAGAAATGGCTGCCCGAGTCTGGGACAAGTATACAAATCCTGTTGAAGATTCGACACAAATATATTGGCATATTGAACCGGATAGTATCGCTTCTGTCATTGGGGGCTCATTTACCTATGGCGAAAATCTAAATCAGGATGCTTATCATGGATTAGCCTGGTCGCTCTTATACTGGAATTCAGATCGCACTTTTGAATCTATTCAGGTAATTGCACAAACCTATGGTGCCAATGGTGATACGATCCAGGGATATGTTAATGCAGCAGAGGATAGCACCTTGTTGCTTCCTTTCTATCCTGGCAATTTAATGGTCATACCGTCCATTCAATTTCACGATTTTCAACCGCACGCGGCCCCACCTCAGGTGACGGTAACGTTGACGGCCATACTCACGGATTACTACAATAATGCCATCAAGAATGGCCGTATCCTTTTTGGTTCTATTGGTGCAGCTAGTTGGGACCCACTGGATCCTGAAACAGGTATGCCAATTGTCCGAACCGACAATGCAGGTGTGGCCCAAATTACAGTAAACTTTGATGGAGGACTTTGTACACCCAATACAGATGCCGCTGGTGATCCTATTTCATACAACCCATTTGGGGCTCAAGTGTGGGGCACTTTGTTAGATCCTCAAAGTATCAGCAGCGATCGATCAGATATTCAGCTAATACGTACAATTCAATAAAAGATAAGCGAGCCTAGAGCAATGTTTAATCCTCAATTTCAGAAACTCGGTGATATTCTCATTCATGAGGGGATTCTCGACCAGGAACAACTTAGTCAAGCCCTGGAAAGACAAGTCACCACCAAGGAAAAGCTCGGAAAACTGCTGATCCGTATGGGAATAATTAACGAAGCTGATCTGGTAAAGGTCTATGCATTGCAGTTGGGTCATCCTGCTGTCTATGAAGATGACCTGATGAAGATTGATGTGGCAATTGTCAATACAATCCCTGAAGACTTCTCGTATGAGAACATGTCTATCGTTCTGGGTAAATCTGAAACCACTGTTGTGGTTGCCATGGAAGACCCTGAGGATTTGGCTACGGTCGACTCCATTGAGAAGTTGACGGGTCTGAAGGTAGAGGTTGTCGTTGCCGGTGAAACCGCGCTCCAAAATGCCATTGAATATCACTACGGTAAAATCAAACAGACTGATGAAGTCGATGCCGCACTTTCTAGTTTACAGGTATTCTCCGGCGATGAAGATGATTCATCTCTCGTGGATCTCAGCCAGGATAATATCAGTGATGAAGATGCACCTTTTGTAAAACTGGTAAATCTTATTCTTATGGAAGCCATTAAGGAACGCTCAACGGATATCCACGTTGAACCCCAATCCCATGTGGTCAATGTGAGGATTCGTATTGATGGTGTTCTGCAAAAGATCATGACACCACCCCTGGCCTCTCTGAGTGGGATCACAACGCGTATAAAAATTCTTTCAAATCTTGATATTGCTGAGCGACGCTTACCTCAAGATGGCCGCATGAGTATCAAAATGGCTGAGCGGGAGATTGATGTTCGTGTTTCAGTCCTCCCAACTGTCCATGGTGAAAAAATAGTAATGCGTTTGCTGGATAAGGGGGGCTTTAATCTTGATTTGGGAACCCTCGGTTTTCAAACGAGAGAATTAAACACATTTGCACGCTGGATTCGACAACCCTATGGTATGGTCGTTATTTCTGGACCGACAGGTTCTGGTAAATCAACAACCCTTTATGCCTCGCTCAAAGAGATCAAGAGCGAAGGGACCAACATTACTACTGTTGAAGACCCAGTTGAGTATCAAATGGATGGGATTAGTCAGGTCCAAATGCGGGAAAAAATTGGTCTCACATTTGGTTCCACCTTGAGGTCCATCCTGCGACAGGATCCTGATATCTTATTGATCGGTGAAATTCGAGATGAAGAGACCGCAGATATTGCTATCAAATTTGCCTTAACAGGTCACCTCGTTTTTAGTACTGTGCATGCCAATGATGCCCCGTCTACCATCACACGACTGATTGATATTGGCGTACCACCCTTTTTAGTTGGCTCCAGTTTAAACTTGGTGATGGCTCAGCGACTTGTCAGAAATATCTGTCCTAATTGCAAAGAAGAATACACCCCCAATGCTGATGAGCTAAAACGGCTTGGTTTGGAAGGTACATCTCACACTTACTATCATGGAAAAGGTTGTGTACAGTGTCGCCAGACTGGATACCGAGGACGATCAGGAATTTTTGAGATGCTTGAGATGCGTCAGAATATCCGTAAATTGGTCTTCGAAAATGCGAATCAGGAAGTCATACGTGAAGCAGCCCTAAATCAGGGAATGGTTTCTCTGCGTGATGCTGGTATCCAAAAGTTAATCGATGGGGTAACCTCTTTTGAAGAAGTATTACGCTCAACGGTCGAGGACTTTTAAGTGGCAGAAATTGATCCAAAGTTAGCCCAGCAAATTGGTAAGGAAGCCCCCACCGCAGAGGAAGCTTTCAATAAAATCGCTGATGGTAAGAAGAAAAAAAAGAAAGCTGATATTCAGTGGGGTGATGAGTTTATTGAGGAACTCAATTTATCCCTGGCCAAGATCAAATCCCGTGTTCCCTTAAAAAATCTGGTCTTCTTTACCCGGCAATTGGCAACCATGTTTGCCGCTGGACTCACCCTTGAGAAAGCTATGACAAACCTGGCTACTGAAGAGCGTAATCCAGGCTTCAAAAAGGCGTTGACAAATGTGGCGGAAGATATTCGTCGTGGCATGAGTTTGAGTGAGTCAATGGAAAAACATCCAGGAACGTTTGATACGCTTTTTGTTGCATTGGTAAAGGCGGGCGAAGTGAGTGGAAGCTTGCAGGCCATTCTGGACCAATTGGCCACTTATATCGAAGCAGTCCACGACACCAATCAAAAGGTTAAATCAGCACTTTACTACCCCTTCATGGTGCTTGGGTTTTTAGTCGGTGTGATGGCGATCATGTTGATTTGGATAGTTCCGAAATTTAATGAGGTATACGAATCGCTTGGATCAGAATTGCCGGCAGCAACCCAAATGCTGGTCACAATTTCAGATGCATTTGTTGATGATTTTGGCCAAGTCATGTTTTTTATCTTTGTTACCTGGGTGGCTCTTTGGTTTATTGCACTGACTCGCCGAGGTGGATATTTCATTGATAGTTTCAAATTGAAATTCCCCGTTTTTGGTACTTTAATCAACTACAACATTTATAACAAGATGACCAAGACGCTAGGCATTCTATTGGGAGCAGGTGTTCCAGTAATACCATCCATGCGCTTGATTCAGCGCGTGGTTAATAATAAAGTTTATGCAAAAGCCATCGGGACAGCTACTGATTATATCAGGGATGGGTATAGTATCTCGGCTGCTTTTCGTATCACGGAAAAATTTCCTTCCATTATGCTGCAACTTATATCAACTGGGGAAGAAACCGGTGAGCTTGACAATTTGCTTGATAAAGCCTCAGACTTCTACGCCAAACAAGTTGATGCCATGGTCAGTCGGATGACATCCTTGATTGAACCGCTCATGATCATGTTCGTAGGTGGCTTAATCCTCTTGATCCTGGTCGTCACCTATCTACCAATCTTTTATATTGGTATGGCGATGAAGCAGGGAATGTAAGGGCATTTTCAGCTTAATTTGATGAGTGCTGCCCTTGTAAATCTACTCATTGGTCTATCATTTGGTTTTCTAATGGCAGTTTTGCTAAATCGGTTCATCAGCGCTTTTCTCCGCGGTGAACCCTCCATGTTTAGCCATCCAACTTGTAACTCTTGCGGGACACAGTATAGTTGGGGTGATCAATTTCCAGTTTTTGGATATTTGAATCATTCAAGGAAGTGCAACACCTGCAGTCATAAAAAGTCATTTATGCCGCCTTTGTATGAGCTGGCAATGATTCTATTTTCGGTTTGGGCCTTCACTCAACTCGAATATCCTCAGGCACTCCAAATTAGTTTACTCTTCTTTGCCCTTATCGGCATCACAATGGTTGATCTGGCAAAATGGATCATCCCTAATATTTTTGTTCTGGTAATTTTTCTCGTGGGAATCCTGGGTATCAGTTTCGGACATATAAGTATTCTGAATTCACTGCAGGGTATGGGGGTAGCGCTCATTGTATCCAGCTTTATATTACTTCCACAATTCATAAACAAATCTGAATACGCGCTGGGTGATGTAAAACTTAGTTTAGCCGTTGCGCTTTGGTTGGGTTGGATTCTCTCAGTATATGTCTTTTTTCTCGCAAGTATATTAGCGACTTTAACTTGGCTATTTATGGGGATATTTAAGGGCTATTCAAATAAGAGATCTCTACAATTTGGCCCGTTTGTTGCCCTCTCAACTTTGATTTTTGGAATTGGACGTCTTGTAGATCCTCAGCTGATAACCCACCTGCTCACTTTTCGGTTTTAGAAATATTATTTTTGGTGGGGATGTCGTGACAACGGGATTCTGCTTTGGATAAATTATCCATGATGTGATACGAATTGCAGTTCTAAATGCGTGCGCCATCCGATTATAGGGATCGCCACACTCCTCGCAGTCGTTCGCGAAGACGGATTTCGCACTGATGGAGGTGCACTTGGTAGATGTCATGATTTATGGCAGGATGTCACTATTCTTCACTAGCGTTCAGAATGACTCACGTGTATAGTATTTCATATTTTGATAATAAGGAGGATTAATAAATGAGCGATGTTAAGATTTCAGGTTATGGTGATGATCTCACCGTTGATGGGGTTCGGATTGGTGACTTAAGTCCTGCTGAACATGAAGCTATAGAACTTGCCAAGGGTGGGCAAAATTATGCACCACTTGAAAACGTGGTGGTAAGCAGTGTACAGGATAGTTCGACCCTGATCTGTCGGAAACCAGATCCAGCGGGTGTTAAAGCATACATCGAGGAAGAGTTACTGGACGGCCTCTGTTGTTATTCAGCAGTGAATCAGGGTCAGTTAAATAAGACAATTGTCGATGCCGTCGTTGCTCACTTGCAGGATGAAAAGATTCCCACCGTTCCGCGGTCGATACGTCATAAATATATGGCTGCCTTTTTGATGGCCGCTACAGCAATTACAAAAATGGATAAGGTGGTTCCAAAGGTTGCTGGTGTAGAAGCTCCAGAACTCATGGCCAAATTATCTCGTCGTTGGGGATATCGCGTCAAGGGGATACCTGCCAATGAAGCAATTATCGTGGTTGCCGCTGAAAACTTTCACGGGCGGTCATTATTTGCCGTATCAGCTTCCACCGATCCAATTGCAAAGGATGACTTTGGTCCCTTTCTACCTGGAATAGAAGTTGTGCCCTTTAATGATGCAGATGCTCTGGAAACTTTGTTCAAAGAAAAGGGTGATCGGATTGCAGCTTTTATTGTTGAACCGATTCAAGGTGAAGCTGGGGTAATTCTACCTTCAGATGATTATCATCCTCAGGTAGCGGCCTTGTGTAAAGAACACAATGTGCTCTACTGTGTAGATGAAGTCCAAACTGGATTCGCGCGCACAGGTGCCCATTTTGCCCATCAACTCTATGGCGTTAAACCAGACCTTATGGCTTGCGGGAAAGCTGCTGGTGGTGGCATTATGCCCGTTTCTTTCGTTGCTGGACGTAGAGAGGTGATTGATGTACTGACCCCGGGAAGTGAAGGATCTACTTTTGGAGGTTTCCCACTGGCTTCTGTTACGGCTACTTTTGCGATTAAAGCTATGGTCGACGAAGAGCTGGCAAAAAATGCCAGAGCGATGGGGGATCGACTACAAGGTCATTTCTCCAGTATTCGAGATGAATTTCCAGATAAAATTATTGAAGGCAGAGGTGCTGGTTTATTAACAGCCTTTGAAATGTTTGATAAACCAGGTTTAGATGGTCATAAAGTATCCTTAAAGCTTCTGGATGAAGGCATCTACGCCAAGGAGACTCACAAGACAGTTGTGAGATTGGCACCAGCACTCACTATTACAGCTGCTGGTATCGATCATATTGGTGACTCAATCCGGAAGGTCGTAAAAGGTTTGTAATACGGAGCCTAAAAACGTAAAAAAAAGGTGAGGGTTTCCTCACCTTTTTTTATCAGTCTTATACGTATAGTTAATAATTAACGAACTGCTATCCTCTTAATCGTGTGCTGGATAAATCCATTAGGGTAGAGCTGTTGATTTGTCAGAGACCATTGGTCCATGTCTAATGCAGAGGTAAAAAGACGCAATCCATTACCTAATAATGTAGGCACCTGCGTAAGGATTATTTCATCAATGAGATCTAATGCCAGGAATTGGCGAACGATGTCACCTCCATCAAGATAAATATGTTTTGCACCACCTGAAATAAATGCATTTAGCAGAGTTTGGGCCTCACCCGCCAAGAATTCTATATTTCCCATGTCGGGCAATATTTTGGGAGGGGGCCGATGGGTAATCACTTTCACAGGTAGATCACCATATATCCAACCTCCCATCTTGAGAACCTGATCAAAAGTATGGCGACCCATAACGAGATGATCAACCTCTCCGATGAGTTTATTAAATCCAAAATCTTCTTGATCAGTGACCTGACTGGAAATTGCGTTGAGCCAGTCAACACCACCATTTTCATCTGCAATGAATCCATCTAAACTGGTGGCCATAAAAACAGTTATTTTGGGCTTCATTTGAATCAAATTCTATTTTGGTTGGACTACCATAAGGACCATGGCAATGAGTGGCAACAATGTGGCAAATATACCCAGGATAGACCACCACATCGTGAGCTTCTTGAAACTAGGGCTCAAATGACTATCGGCAATATCCTGCTTCATAATTTTGTACTGTTTTCTCTGTATGGGTAGTAAGCCACCCAACCAGAGTATAATTGAGACGGTCAATAACGCATAACTATGGTATATCCAGGGATAGGCGCCAATCCCACCAATTTTCGCAGCCAAAGGGTGTCCTGAACCGATAATTAGGATTATTCCAGGTAGGGTAAAAAGTAAATCTGTAAAATTGATCAATTTGAGCGAGTGTTTAATCACTGCGAAATCTTTGCTACGCTCGGCTGATATCCGCCAAATGCCGCTTACTATTATGTTGCCCAGGAAAAGTACAACTCCCAGGATATGGAATGATTTTATCATATTAAAGAACTCCTATTCTTCGATTAAAATAAAGCCGACTTGCAGAGGAACAAGTGATTCAGAATTAAATATGACAAAAAATGTAATAATAGTGATGAGTGAGCAAAAGATGCGCTAAGTCAACTATTCGTCCTTTCGCGATGTAGTAAAACGCACACGGAAAGACTTTACATGGTGGATCTGAAGATTTCAAAGAGCTCTAATACCATTTTCAGTTCCAATTTAGTCATAATGAGAAAACATTATTTTTGCCACCAGGCTCTGTAAAACTACGCCTAGGCAGGCTAGATCAACACGGATTAGCACAGATGCAAAAAATTGGTAACCGCTATTTCCTCGTAAAGACGAGGGAGAATACGGGGTAGGTGAACTCAGCTAATAATATAAAGCCCTGCTCTTGGGAGAGAACAGGGCTCAGCTGAAACGGAGGTGTTAGACCCGCTTCCATCCGGTTGGGACCCGATAGAACGGGTTGGGTGCCCCAAGGGGCATCTAACGGTTTTACATCTTCATCGTGTCTTCACGACGACGAATATAGGTTGGTACGGAGAGGTCATCGCTGAAGTGCATGATGACACCATCCTGTTTTTGTTCCATTTGGCGTTCATAAGCGGGACGTTCCAGCTCTGACTGCCCATTTGTTGAATTTGATTGAACTGCGATTACGGGATTCGAGAAATCATCGAGTGGTGATTCGATTTTGATCTCATGCACTGGTTTTGCCTCAGCAATGGGTGGTGTTGGACGATAGGCTCTGGCTGGCTGCGATTCATTCTTATCAAACTTTAACTCACTATCATGATGAAAGCCAGTGGCGATAACAGTGACTCTAATTTCGTCACCCATTTCCTCATCGATGACAGCACCAAGGATGATATTGGCTTGATCGCCAACTTCCTGATAAATCAATTCAGCGGCTTCATCAACTTCTGCCAGAGTCATACCAGGACCACCAGTAATATTAATTAATAGGCCCTGAGCTCCTTGAATGTTTGTCTCGTCCAGAAGAGGTGATGATATAGCGGTCTGAGCGGCCAACACAGCGCGTTCCTCACCAGAAGCTATACCTGTACCCATAATGGCATCGCCCATGCCTTCCATGACCGTTTTAACATCAGCATAATCAAGATTGATCAGCCCATGGACATTGATTAAATCTGAAATACCCTTTGTGGCTTGGTGTAGAACTGAGTCAGCTTCCAGAAAGGCGTCAACCATACTGGTGCTTTTATCGACGATGGAAAGCAGACGTTGATTTGGAATAATAATGAGCGTATCCACATGCTCGCGCAGTTTTTCGACCCCCTCTTTTCCACGTTTTGATCTAGGCGGACCTTCAAAGCGAAAAGGTGTGGTAACGATACCGATAGTGAGTGCGCCGATTTCTTTTGCAATTCTAGCAACGACAGGTGCAGCACCTGTTCCTGTACCACCACCCATACCAGCAGTGATGAATACCAGATCAGAACCATCTAGCGCAGCAGCTATGGCTTGTCCATCTTCTTCAGCAGCGGCTTCACCAACATGCAGTTTTGCACCAGCACCAAGACCTTTTGTGATGGCTTTACCAATCTGAATTTTAACATCTGCCTTGCTGTGATCGAGAGCCTGGGCATCTGTGTTGACCGAGATAAATTCAACCCCGGAGAGTTCAGAATCGACCATTCGATCGATGGCATTACTACCTGCTCCACCAACACCAATAACTCTGATACGTGCTTTCTGTTCTTTTAAACTATCAAATTCGAATAACATGGTTTATCCTCCGTTTTGGATGTTTCGCTTCTTAAAAATTATTTTTGAAAAAACTGGCTATACTTTTGGTGAGTCGTTCGATGGCACCACGATCAAACCGGATGGTATCTTCTGACTGGTATTTTGCTGCGTATGCGATCAGACCAGTTGCTGTAGCAAATTCAGGACTGTTGATCTTCTCTGTGGAATCGGTGAATCCGATTGGGTTGCCGAGTCGAATGGGCATATCAAATATCTGTTCTGCCAAGTGAATCAGTCCTGGAATCTTGGAGCCACCACCCGTGAAGACCAATCCAGAGTTCAAATGCTTTAACATACCACTTTCCTCTAGATCAGAACGAACCATCCGCAGGATTTCATCCATGCGAGCTTCGATGTACATGGCAAATTCTGATTCGTTTAGATTGCGGTCCTGACGTTCGCCCACACCTTTTACATCAAAAACTTTATCGACCACAGTGTCTTTGGTAAAACAGTGACCATATTGCATTTTGAGGTCATCCGCCTGTTGTTCGGTGATGCGTAGAATACCAGCAATATCTGAAGTGACTTGATTGCCTCCAAAGGGGAGAGAGACGGTGTGTTCTACACCAAATTTTGAGATAACGATTGCATCTGTAGTACCGGCGCCGATATCAACAAGTCCAACACCGACCTGCTTTTCATCTTCAGTTAAAACTGATTGTGCTGATGCAATAGGCTCAAGCACAAAATCCTTGACCTGACACCCAGCTTTTTGAACGGCAGCAATGATATTCTTTGTGCTTGCCGTGGCCGATGTCACGAGGTGGACCTGGGCTTCCAACTTCAGGCCTGTCATGCCAATTGGCTTACGCAATCCCTTTTCATCATCAACGGCAAATTGTTGGGGGATCACATGGATAATCCGTCTTCCATTTGGTAGGCCCACCGCTTTTGCTGATTCAATCACGCGCTCAACATCTTCTGCAGTAATCTTGGATTCTTTTTGGCCGCTACGATCAGAATGGTCTGCAATTCCAATAACACCAGTAGCATTAAGGCTATATATATGTTCACCAGCTATACCAACGGTTACTTGTTCAGCTTTTATTCCTGCGCTGACTTCAATCGCATCGAGTGCTGTCCGAATTGCTTCAGCAGTTGCCTCGATATCAACAATGGTCCCTCTTCTGAGACCGGTTGAGGGGGAACTACTAATCCCCACAACTTTTAAGATGTCCTCATGGTCAGGTTCAGCTGCGATAGCACAAACCTTGGAGGTCCCAATATCTAATCCTATGTAAATTCCACGGGTATTCATCGTGATTTACGCTCCTTTACAATGACCTGTCGTTCAAAGCGCAGGTCGATATACTGATAGGGACTGATGATCCCTGAATCTGAATCTTCTGATATGAATTTTTCAAGGACATAACTATTGATCAGGGCCTCGTCCTCATTACCCAATAATACGGTTGTTCCATGGGTGGCAGAAATAAGTTTTATGCCCCGCCGATCGTAGGATATCTCAGAGATATCGAGGTAAATATTTTGATGATCCCTGCGGATTACTTTTAGGAAACTGACCAGCATTTGAACGGTTTCATCCGGAATAATATCGCCTACCTGGGCTACCTGCAGGTCAGAACTGACACTGGTGATGATGGGCAGATTGTACAACATGCCCTTGTCAGGCAAGGGTAGCAGGGTTGCCTTATCATCTAAGGTCATGATACTTGCAATGGAGATATAGGCCACGGGTAAGACATCATAAAGATAGATATCCAGAGTGTTGGGATAGTGCCGGGTGGCTTTCGCACTTCGGATAAGTGGATATTCAAGAAAACTGTTCTGGATATCCATTAAATTTAATTCAGTTAATGATTCACCCAGGAAATGCTCGGTCAAATTGCTGACTCGCTCAGGACTCATGGTCCGTTGACCGTAAAGGTTAATGGATTCTACATGATCAGATTTTAAGAAGCCAGCGTAGGTCATGCTTAGCGAACCCAGCAGTACGATGGCCATCAAAAAAGCTGCCGAAAATGCCCAGCTTAAGGGCGGAATAGTAAAATTGGAACTTCGGGTCATTTAATTCTGAGCCTCTAGGAATAGATTATGTAATTTCCAGATATCTCCAGCACCCATTGTAATTACCAAATCTCCGGCCTGAAGTCTTGGCACCAAAGCAGTGTGGACACCCTCAATAGTAGCATGCAGCTCAAGTTTGGAGTTTGCTTTCAAAATTAGATCGGAAGAAACCCCTGGAATAGGTGCTTCACGAGCAGGATACAGATCAGTCAGAATGGCAATATCTGCCAGTGAAAGGGCTGCAGCAAATTCCTCTGCAAAATCTCGGGTTCGAGAATATAAATGAGGCTGAAATACGGCAATCACCCGGGAATTTGGCCATCCGCTACGCGCAGCATGCAAAGTGGCTGCCAGTTCTGATGGGTGATGGGCATAGTCATCGATAAATTGGACACCGTTTTGTTCACCTTTAAACTGAAATCGTCTTTCAACACCACGAAATGATTCTAAACCAGATTTGATAAACTCAAATGCTATTCCCATTTGATGGCTCATTGCACAGGCACCCAAGGCATTCATGACGTTGTGTTCACCGGGCATGGCTAATTTAATCTGCCCTAGATTCTGACCCTTATGGAGGACCCTAAACGTACTCGTAAAGGCATTCATTTGTAGGTCAATAGCCTGGTAATCCGTTGTGGACAGACCGTAGCTTATAACAGGATGAGGACTGCGTTCAGCAAGGTCTTTTAATTCTGAATCATCACCCTGTAACACCAGGATACCGCCCTGATCCATTTTTGAAATAAATTGTAGGAAGGTGTCTCTCACATCTTGAAGATCTTTGTAAATATCCAAATGATCAGCTTCAAGCGATGTAACAATTATTCTATCGGGTGTGAGCGCTAGGAAGGAACGGTCGTATTCATCGGCTTCGACCACAATATGCTCCTGAGATCCAAGTCGTAAATTAGATTTCAAGTTGGGCAGGATTCCTCCAACCAGAATACCTGGATCAAGATTGGCAGCGACGAGAATTTGTCCACAAAGTCCAGTAGTAGTAGTTTTTCCATGAGTTCCAGCAACAGCAATCGTATGGTTATATCCTGCTGCAATCTGACCGAGTAACTCTGCTCGTCGTATCTCTGGTATGTGATGAGTCTCTGCAAAGGCACGTTCAGGATTGTCAGGTTTAACTGCGCTGGAATAGACAACTAAATCAGCTTTTTGAGCATGTTCAGCGATGTGACCGATATGAACATCAATCTGAGCAGCTCGCAAGGTATCAAGTAAGGCACTCTCCTGTTGGTCAGAACCTGAGACAGATTTCCCCTGTTGTTTCAGGAGTAATGCGAGAGCACTCATGCCAATTCCGCCGATGCCAACAAAGTGAATATGTCTAATTGAATCAAGCACAGGTACTGGCAATCTTAATAATGGTTTCACAGATATTATTGGCTGCATCCGGTTTACTTAAATTCAATGATGCCTGAGCCATTTCTGTCATTCGCTTCTGATTGGTAAAGATGTCTGTCAGGACTGGGAGTAGAGCACCGTCAGATAATTCCGATTCCAACAATACATGGGCAGCTCCGACTTTTTCTAAGCTACGCGCATTGAATTCTTGATGGTTGGCAGCTGCAGAAGGAAGGGGAATCAAGATAGAGGGTAATCCATAATGATTTATTTCCGTAAGGGTCATGGCACCTGCGCGACAGACCATCAGATTTGCCAGTGAATAGGCTTTATCCATATCTTTAATAAAGGGCACCAGCTTGATCCGAGGGTTGCTCCCAACATGCTTTTGACAAAATTCAAAATCAACCCGCCCGGTTTGCCAAAGAATTTGCATGCCGAGTTTTTCCAGATAGAGTGAAGCCTTTTTTACAAAATGTTGGTTTAAAGCGCGCGCGCCCTGTGACCCACCGAGTATAAAAAGGGTTGGTAATTCTGGATTCATTCCAAAAAAACTGGCGGCCTCTGCCTGATCGATTCCCTTGGCTAAATGACGAATGGGGTTTCCCGTTATTAAAGTATTGGCCCCTTTTAAGTATTTTCCAGCATCTTCATAAGTCAGAAATACTTGCTCAGCTTTGGGCGAGAAAAGACGGGTGACCATACCTGGATAGCTATTTTGCTCCTGTAAAACGACAGGAATATTGTGACGCAGGGATTGGCGCACGGGGACTGCTGATGCATAACCACCTGTTCCAACAGTAATATGCGGATTAAATGTTTTGATAGCTTTGTTTGCCCGATGGATGGACAGGATCATGCGACCAGGTAATAAGAGGTTCTGTTTTAGACCAGAAAGAGTGAGGGAGCGGGAGAGTCCTCTGATTGGTAGGGCTTCAAGCTCGAAGCCAGCATCAGGAATCATTTTTGTTTCCATACCATAATCGCTGCCAAAGAATAAGAATTCTACATCGCTGAATAGATTCTGTTGTGGAATCATACGTTGTAGTTCTTCTGCAATTGCTAAGGCAGGGATAATGTGTCCACCCGTTCCACCACCAGCTAGAGCAACTCTAAGGGTATTTTGTGAGGTCCTAGAATTCAAGGTTCATCATTCTTTCTGAGGATGTAACTTTCCCCGTTTCATTGTTCGATGAAATATTGAACAGGATGCCGAGCATAACTGCCGTGGCCAAAAGATTTGAACCTCCATAGGAGATCAGAGGTAAGGGAAGACCTGTGGTAGGTAGAATGCCAGTTACGACGCCTATATTGACCATGGCAAAGCTGAAAAGAGAAAAACTGATCCCAATTGCCAGGAGCATACTGAAGAAATCTGTGGAGTTACGAGCGATTCTTAAGCCACGCAGAAAGAGCAGGAGGAAAAGCAGTAAGAAGAAAAATGATCCGACAAATCCAAACTCTTCACCCAGGATACTAAAAACAAAATCTGTGTGTGGCTCAGGCAGAAATAGATCTTTTACATAACTGTTTCCTAATCCAACACCACCAATCCCACCATGTGCAAGACCCATTAATGAGTGGTGGACCTGGAAACCTTCATTAGTTACATCAACATTTTTGCTGGTGAAGGTCATGATCCGCTGCCACATGTAGGGTTTGCTGGACGCATAGAGTAGAGCAGAAGACAATCCAACAGAGAAAAATCCAGAGATGTGACTGATTTTAATATTGCCCAGGTAGAAAAGAATCAATGACAGCATGAGAATCATCAGGGAGGATGAGAGGTCAGGTTGAATTGCGATGAGGGCGACGACCGCGGTTACCAACATAAAGACTGGAAAAACAGTCTTCTTGAAATCGCTGAGGTCTGCCTGGTTACGGTGAAGGTAATCTGCCAGAAAGATGATCATACCCAGACGTACAAAATCTGCTACCTGGAAACTAAAATCGCCCACATACAGCCAGCGGGCTGGATGCGTAATGCCCATCACTTTGTTATAGATCAAAACGCCGACAAGCATTCCAAAGATCCCTAACAAAATGATATACCGTAGTGGGCGGAAATATTGATGTGGGAAGCGGGCAAATACCATTCCCAACATGATGGCAATTGTGCCATTTATAAGATGACGCTTTAAATAATGGGCGGAGTCTGGATTTTGCGAAGTAGAGGCTGAATACATAACCACCGACCCAGCCACGAAAAGAATGATAACGATAATAAATAATACTTTATCTAGATGGAATTGTTTCACATTGACCACCCGGTTTGATCCTGTATCTGTTCCCGAAAATGATCACCGCGAGCTTCATAGTTTTCGAATTGATCAAAACTGGCACAGGCAGGCGACAGTAACAATACATCACCAGGTTGACCTTCTTTAAGCGCAAAATCAATTGCGCTATCAATGGTGTCCATACGGGATGTTGTGACATCTCGACCAATCTGAGTATCGATTATGTCACTGGCATCTCCAACGAGCAGAATCTGTTGTAAATGATCTTCTAGCAACGGGAGTAGAGCCGTAAAATCGCCACCTTTGTCTTTGCCACCAAGAATCAACCAGAGTGGCTGTGAAAAACTGTGAATTGCGACTTCCGTGGAGGCAATATTGGTCGCTTTTGAGTCATTGTAACAGCGGATACCATTTACTTTACCAATATATTCGATCCGATGGGGAACAGCGTTAAAAGTCATCAGACCTCGAGCTAACACTTCTGGTTGATCAATAAAATCCATTACAGAAGCGACAGCAGCCAAAGCATTACTCAGATTATGTCGCCCTGGTAATGGGAGCGCTTTTGCTGGAAGAATGGGGCACCAGCCAGTGTCTTTCATCATACCTAGAACACCTTCGGCGAGCATGGCATCTCCACCTGATAGGTTATCTACAGCAAAGACACGTTTATTCTCAGCCACAATGTCCCGTCGCATCAGCTCAGGATCGTCTTGGTTGATCACAGCTGTGCAGTTCTCATCCAGGTTTCTTAGAAGACCCAGTTTGGAGTCATAGTAAGCATCCAGGGAGGGGTAGCGATCGAGATGATCTGGTGTCAGGTTAAGTATTACTGCTACCTGAGGTTTAAAATGTTCAATGTTATCTAGCTGGAAACTACTGACTTCCAGAACAAAAATTGGTTTTTTGGGTGAATCTGAGAGGCTGTCGAGGTAAACTTCAGATGCAGCTACTCCAACATTACCGCCGAGATAGCTGTCATAGCCAGCAGTCTGCAATAAGTGATGAATCAGATTAACTGTGGTGGTTTTTCCGTTTGATCCAGTGACCGCAATAATGGGTGCATCGATAAACCAGGAGGTGATCTCTATTTCTGAATAAACAGGTATGCCCTGCTCACGTATCTTTTGCATAATCTCTACGTTTTCGGGAATTCCTGGACTTACGACTATAAAATCACACTCCATCACATCTTGCGAATGATATCCAAATTCGAATTCAGCACCGATTTTACGAAATAGCTCCCGTTTCTCGGCTGTGAACTGGTCCGTATTACTTTCACTGACCAATACTTTGGCACCAAAATGACTGAGTAGACGGGCTGCTCCCATGGCTGAGCGTTGACTGCCCAGTACGGCAACTTTCTGTCCTTTTATAGTAGTTGTATCCACAATTACCTGATTTTGAATGTTGTGAAGGTGAGGAAGGCGAATAGGATCCCAATAATCCAAAAACGGATTACGATCTTGTTCTCATCCCAACCTTTGAGTTCAAAATGATGATGGATGGGTGCCATGCGGAATATTCGCCGGCCCGCTCCATATTTTTTCTTTGTATATGAAAAATAGCGCACTTGGATGATCACAGAGAGGGATTCCAGTATAAAAACACCACCAGCAAAAGGGAGTAGGAATTCCTTCTTAAGCATGACCGCCACCGCCCCAAGTGCGGCTCCCAGAGCCAACGATCCAGTATCGCCCATAAAGACCTCTGCAGGTCGAGCGTTAAACCAGAGAAAACCAATCGAGGCCCCAATGAGTGCCGCACAGAAGACAGTGAGCTCTCCTGCACTAGGGAGATATATAATGTTAAGGTATTGACTAAAATCCGCCCGTCCGGTGATGTAGGCTATTCCAGCAAAAACCAAGGCTGCAATTGCCATTAATCCAGCAGCCAGGCCATCCAGACCATCACTCAGATTGACTGAGTTGGATGTGGCAGTAATCACAAAGATAACAAAGGGGATGTATATCCAGCCTGATCCCAGATCAATCACCAGGTCTTTGAAGAAGGGAAGTGAAGTAGATGTTCTCACTTCAGAAAATTCTGGATGGAGCATCATGACCGTTCCCAATACTAATCCCAGGGATATTTGGCCCAAAAGTTTGTATCGTGCAATCAATCCTTTTTTGGACTTCTTGACTGCTTTGAGATAATCATCTATGAAACCAACAACACCCATCCAAAGAACAGACACGATCATCATTTGGATATAGATGTTATCGAGCCGACCAAAAAGTAAGGTAGGGATGAGAATTGCACCAATAATGATCAAGCCACCCATGGTCGGGGTACCGGCTTTGGCTGCATGAGACTTGGGTCCGTCAGATCGAATGGTTTCACCAATCTGCATGGAGTGAAGCTTACGAATAATCCATGGACCGACGATAAATGAGAACAAAACAGCTGTGATGGCAGCACTTGCCGAACGAAATGAGATATAACGCATGACATTCAGTGCTGAAAAATATTCCTGGAGCGGTAGCAAGAGATGATATAGCATTAGCTCACTTCCTTATATGCATCGATAAATGTTTCAAGAGTCATGCTCCTTGAACCTTTTAGGTATACCAAGTCGCCAGACGTTACCTGGCTTAAAAAATATTCTATAACCCTGGCTTTATCTGGATTGTAGTAGAATGAGGTGGATTCCTGATTTTCAAAATGCTGGGCAATTACTTCAACTGCTTCACCTACCAAAAATATCTGATCAAATCCTGAAGCTAACATCTGTTTTGCAGCGTCGAGGTGTAGTGAAATGCTTTCCTCACCCAATTCGAGCATGTCAGCGAAAATGAGCAATTTGCGACCGCTTGCTTTAATATCTGCAATCGTTTCAAAACCTGCTTTGGTGCTGGCTGGGTTGGCGTTATAGGCATCGTTATAAAAAATGACACTGTTGATATTGACCTGCTCCATGCGACCTTTTTCACCCTCATAACTTTCGAGAGCTTCCTTAATCTGGTCGTAGGGAACACCATTCTGTAATGCGATGGTAGCGGCAGCAGCGGCATTCAAGGCCAGAATTTTACCAGGTTGGGGGAGGTGAGCTCGATAGCCTTCAAGATGAAGTGTATAGCATCCATGGTTGTCCGGTCCATCTGTTGTGTAAAAGTATTCACTTGGCTTTAAAAAACTAAAATGAACAGGGTTGGGACAATCAACCGCAAGCTCTTTGACCCGTGGATCGTCAGCATTTACAAATGAGCGACCCGAATGGGCACAGAGATAGCGAAAGAGTTCGCCTTTGGTCTGTTGGATGGTCTCTACGTCATGAAAGAATTCTGTATGAGCCAAACTGATATTGGTGATAAGGCCTTGGGTTGGTTGTGCAATGTCACAGAGATACTTAATATCACCTTGCTGACTGGCACCCATTTCAATTACGGACACTTCATGTGATTCATACATATTCAAAATGGTCATTGGTAAACCAATATGATTATTGAGATTACCATCAGTCGTATGAACCACAAATCTCTTTGAGAGGAGATGGGCGAGCAGGTTCTTGGTAGAGGTTTTTCCATTGGTCCCTGTAACAGCAATCAATGGGATACTGAATCGTTTCCGGTGTGCAGTGGCTAAATCAGCAAGGGTCTTAACAGGGTCATCTGTTAGGATCAAGGGGATGGGAGCTTCCCATAACTCACATCCGTCCCATGAAGTGGAGGCCATAACAGCTGAAGCACCACGGGAAATGGCTTTTGGGATAAAGTCATGACCGTCCACTTGGGAACCATTAAATGCAACGAAGAGATCTCCGGCATTTAGACTTCGAGTATCAATACTGACACCGGTAATTGGGGAGGCAAAAGCTCCCTTAATATTTACACCAGGGAGCGCCTGAATCGTGTTAGGCAGAATAGCCATATCGCTCCATGAATTGGTTTATAATGTTCATATCACTGTAGGGGATTCTTGCGCCCTGAATTTCCTGATAGGCTTCATGCCCTTTTCCTAGAATGACCACGATGTCGCCCGTTTTTGCATCTTTCAGAGCTGCATTGACGGCGCTACTGCGATCCTGGATAATGGAATAGTTTGTCTGGTTAAGACAGCCAGTTGCGATGGCATCTAGAATACTTAAGGGCACTTCAGACCGGGGATTATCATCTGTAATGATGGTCCGTGTTGAGAGACGGGAGGCAATTTCGCCCATTAGAGGACGTTTCCCTTGATCACGATCACCACCACACCCAAATACTGAGATTAACGCCTGATCTGGATATGTATCTGCTAAAGTCGCCAAAACAGTTTCCATGGCATCTGGTGTATGAGCGTAATCGACATATACTAAGAAAGGAGCGGTGTTATTCATTTTCTCAAGACGTCCAGGAATCACAGGGAGTGATCGGGCTGCTTTTTCCACCAAATCCAGGTCACATTCAAGCTCAATCGCTGCAGCATAGGCGGCTAAAAAATTATAATAGTTGAATTGTCCAACCGTATTCACCTGGATATTCCGTAACCCATCAGGGGTTTGTAGGGATAATTCCACACCATTGCGATTGATGGAATGATCTAGAATACGAAATTCGGCTTCAGAATTGTATCCATAGCGAATGATTTTTGCCACACAAACCTCAATAATCCTCTCTGAGAAGGGATCATCAGTATTTACAATTGCAACTGAATCTTTGGAAAGACCCTTAAATAGGAGCTGTTTTGCAGCAAGATATTCTTCAATGGAGCCATGGTAATCTAAATGGTCCTGAGTAAGGTTTGTGTAGACTGCAACGTCAAATTGCAATCCATCAACCCGGTTCTGAGCCAGAGCGTGAGAGGAAACTTCCAATGTGACTGCTTTTGCACCGTGGGATACAAATTCTGCTAATATTTCATATAGATCGGCAGATTCTGGGGTGGTATGCATGAGGTCAACTTTAGTATCACCTAAGGCAGCGCCTGTGGTGCCGATACGACCCGTGTTTTGCATGGCACTCGTGAGTAAATGTTGTACGAAATAATTTGTTGAGGTTTTTCCATTGGTCCCTGTAATGGCGAGCAGCTTTAGCTTGTCTTCAGGATGTCCATAGTAGGTCGCGGCAATCTCAGGTAATATCAAACGTGAATTCTGAACCAGAATAGCCACCACACTGGATGGAATGGATATCTCAGGGCGATCGTATACAATCGCAATAGCACCAGCTTGAATGGCTAATTTTATGTAATCATGACCATCTGAGATGATGCCCTGGACAGCAATGAATAAATGTCCAGCCTGTACTTGGCGGGAATCGTAGCTTACACCTGAAATCTCTTGACTCAATGGGCCAGTGATTTGTGGTGTACTGGATAAATCATGGATTAGGGTGTCAAGGTTCATAGCTCACCTAAATAGATTTCAACATTTTGCCCAGCCTGCAATCGTTTACCGGCAGCGGGTACCTGCCGAATGACCCGTCCACTTCCATGCGAGACAGGTTTTAACCCCATGGCATAAAGACCTGATAAACTCATTTTCATACTCAATCCCTTGAGGTCAGGCATGTCGAGTTGAGTAGCATCAACCCGCATGACAGGAAGCGAAGCGCTTAATAAATGCCCCTTTAATGATTGCTTTTGATTCGGTCGGTTAGTATTCGGGGCTTGTGCTGAGGCCTGCAAAAATGATTCTGGTACATCATCACGCAGGTTATAGATACGGCGATAAATTTCTTTGGCAACAGGTGCAGCGACCATTCCACCTGTATATCCCAAGCCTGCATGGGGATGATCAATGATAACGATCAATGTATATTCAGGATTATCAGAGGGGAAAAAGCTGGCAAATGATGCGATATATTCATTCACATATTTCCCATCATGCAATTTTTTAGCTGTTCCTGTTTTACCGGCAATCCTCAGATTTGGCAAGAAGGCTTTCCCGCCCGTACCCTGGGAAACTGCTTTTTCTAATATACCAGCCATTGTGTGCATGGTCGCTTCTGAGGCCACCCGCCGGATTGCATCCATTTCATCTAGCTTTTGCTCGTAGCCACCAGGAGTCTTGAATTTTTTAACCAACTGCGGTTTAAGCAGAACTCCACCATTGCCTATAGCACTGTAAGCCATTCCTAATTGAAGGCTGGTAACAGAAACTTCATAACCAATCGCAATCTCAGATTTTGAGGGTGCAGACCAGTATTTATTATTTTTCAGGGAACCGTCTGCCTCGTAAGGAAAGCGGATACCACTTTTCTGGCTGAATCCAAACTTCCTGGCTGTGTTAAATAATTGTGAAGCATCCAGTTTCTCAACGGCTTTGATAATACCGATATTTGAGGAATTTTGGAGGACCTCTGAAAAAGTAAGGTTCTCGAATGAACGCCAATCCTTAATTTGAATTCCATGGATAGAAAATTTACCGTTTTCACAATAAAACACATCCATGGGGTGTACACGATTGGCCTCTAGCAAGGCTGTTGCCCCAACAACCTTAAAGGTCGACCCAGGTTCAAAAGATGACATGATGGGGTGAGAGATAAGGGCAGCCTGGGTAATGTTAGATCGAGTATTTGGATTGAATGCAGGCACGTTTGCCAGGGCCAGAATCTCACCAGTTCGGGGATCAATCAGGATGGCTTCTGCTTTATCTGCATGGTGCTTTTCGATGGCTGATTGCAGCTCTTCTTCAACAATGACCTGCATATCAACATCTATAGTGAGGTAGCAATCGTCACCATTAATGGGTTGTTGTGCTCTAAAATCACCGCGAATCCTGGTTTTTCCACGACCGTCAGAGCCTGTATCCTTCCAGCCATTAAGTCCTGCAAGTTGGTGATTATAATGTATTTCTAGCCCGGATAGCCCAAGGTTGTCAGTGCCCACATAACCGATCAGAGGGGCCGCAATCTCTCCATAGGGATAATAACGACGAACTGTGGAATTTACCTCAACTCCAGTGGGGAGGAGGCTTTGGCTGAGTTCTCTACCAATAAGGGGGCCTACATTCCGTTCGAGATAAACAAATGATTTTTTGGGGTCGAGGCGATTGAGATAATATTTTATCGACTTATTGAAGGCCTTACTAAACAGTCGCGCAACAGCATCTCGATCCTTAATCTTATTGGGACGGGCAGAAAAGGTGAAATGTTCGATATTGTCTGTGAGCTTTTTCCCATTTCTATCGTAAAAATTTCCCCGGAGTGGTGGAATGGATACGCGTGTTTCAAAACGACTCTCGATCACATCCCCAAGCTCTGCTGCATCTAATACTTGGATGGTAAACATTTTGGTGACCAGTACAGCCCACACGATAATGGAAACTGAAACCACAATAATGTAGCGACCGCGAAATTTTTTATAGGTCATGCTCATTATAAGCGAACCTTGATTTCACGGGTTTCTGGGTCAGGTTGAGTCAACCCCAGCCTCTCGCGAGCAAGCTTTGAAAGTTTGTCAGGACGATGGAGGCGATTGCGTTCACTCAGTACCAGATTGTATTCACCCCTGATCTTGACCTCTTCGGCTCTTAGAGAATCCAACTTAATGGCACTGGACCGAACTTCTTCACCGAGCCATACATATAAGAGAAGTAAACCAGCTACGACTGGAACCATACCGATATAGAGAATTGTTTTAAGGATTTCCCGGCCTGTTTCATTGCGTCGCATGAGTGGTCCTCTCTGCAACTCTTAATTTCGCACTTCTAGCACGAGGATTTAAGGCAGCTTCCTCTGGCTTAGCGATGACAGGCTTAGCGGTGATCCTTTTTAAGAACGGAACCTTAACCTCTTCATCGAGCATTCCAGGTTGGCGAGGAATGTCTTGAGAGAGGTCTCTAAAATGATTTTTGACCATACGATCTTCAAGAGAATGATAGCTAATTACTGCAAGTCGACCACCAGGAGCCAATACATTGATGGCGGTCTTGAGGATGGTGTCTAGCACTTCCATTTCACGATTGACTTCGATCCGGAAGGCTTGAAAAACGCGCGCTAATGATTTGGTTCGGAAACGCGGGTCGACACTCTTGATGACAGCCAATTTCAGCTCATCACTTTGGGTTAGACGTTTTTCTTTTCGCATTTCCACAATTCTACGCGCTATTCGGCGACTATTCCTTTCCTCACCATATCGATATATGACATTGGCCAAATCCTCCTGAGAGTATGAATTAATCACAATCTCGGCGGTTAACTCATTTGACCTGTCAAATCGCATGTCTAAAGGTCCTTGGAGACTAAAGGCAAACCCTCTCTCAGGGTCATCTAGCGAAAAGGAGTTCAGTCCTAAATCAAGTAGAATACCTTGAACATGAGTAAGCTTCAGGTCATCAAGTATCTGATCCAAATTCTCAAAGTTCGTGCACACCAGGTGCAACGGTTGCTGGACTAGGGTAGGATTAAATTGTGCGAGGGCTGATTGATCTTGATCGATCCCAATCAGTGTAGCATCATCATTTAGCAGTAAGGAAAGTGCTTTTGTGTGTCCACCAAGACCGAAGGTGCCATCCACATAAATACCGGACAGGCCGTTGATCAGCAGAGTGCAGACTTCGTTCACCAAGACTGGTGTGTGACGAAATTGCGACTGAATTAACTGAGTCACGACGAGTTAGTATAATTGTCAATAGCTTCAATATCCTCAGCATCAAGTTGGAACTCAGTTTCCTCATAGCGTTCTAAAACTTGCGGATCCCAAATTTCGATTTCGTCAATCATCCCAATGATCACGACTTCTTTGTCAATTCCTGCGAATTGAAGAAGGTTTGCAGGGATCGCAACACGACCCTGGCTATCGAATTTGAGTGGGGTAGCGAAGCGAGTTGCCTGGCGCTTGTATGCGCGGTGATTCGGCAGCTTGGAAGAAAGTCTTAGCAGTTCTTCCTCGATCTCTTGCCACTTGTCCAGTGAGTAAGCCGCGATGTTCTCGTCAAGGCCTCGTGTCACCACGAATGTATCCTCACTAGTCTCCGGTAACGCTTTGCGAAATTTCGCAGGAACATTCACTCGACCTTTAGTATCGATTGAATAACGAAATTCGCCTGTAAATGTTTTAGTTCCCATTTCCCGTTTTCAGCTTTAATAGTAGGGATTATTACCCACTATTACCTATAAATTAGGGAAACTTACCCACAAACCAAGGAAAAAAGGGCAGAATCATAGAATATATTTGGCCAATGGGCGATGAGGATATCTGAAAATTTAATAAATCATTGATTAGAAATATTATATTAGTGTTATATAAACAATATGTTACGAGCTACTATCCAGCTTGTAATACACAAGCGAATAGTGGCCTAACTGTTTCGGTGGGTTAAATCCCCACAGTGTTATAGTTTAGTTTATGATTTTGTACAGGTGTAATTCAGGAGCGACCAGCCATGTGGGCGATCAGCTCACCAATATTAACTGCTTTTTAAAATATAGATATTTATGAATCGGCAACGAGAGTGTCGCTTGATTCTTCTGAGACCTACAGGGTTGGATAGGTCCGAGAATGTCCACCAAGTGAGTCTGCAGTGATCACCAACCAGGAATTACTGAAAGGTGAACTGAGTAAGGTGTCTTGATTTACAGTGAGCAAAGCAGCATCACCAGGATACAACATGAGCTGTGTAGAATCACTTAAAACTACATGATATGATTGTCCTACTGCCTTGAATAGGGTGTCCGTGGTATTTTGCCCCTTTTGCATAACGATGGATAGAAAATCTATTGGTGTCACAGTCAAAGTATCCCCATCTGTGAGAAGTTCTCTTGGAATTTCAAGAGAATCAATAGCCTGACTCAAATTTAGGGCGGGAAGTATCTGACGTTGAGTATTTGACACAGGAGTAGAATTTGGCTTTAGCAGTGATTTACCAAAAATTGCAATGACAACCAGAATGGCGATTACAATGATCAGCCGAGTCACGTTACTCTGTGAGCCTTTGTCGGCCTGGAGCAGTTTCTGGGCATCGTTAAAAGCAGCGCCAGTCATATCGGTTGACATAGCCGCATCATTGGTCAAGTTGGCTGAGATTCCATCTTCACCCGTAAGTTTAAGCTCATTCTCAAGACCACGCAGAATGTCCTCAACAGGGTAGTCAATTGCTGTGGCATAGGCTTTCATGAATAATCGAATATAGGGTACAGGTAAAATGTGATAGTCACCCTGTTCCAAAGCCTGAAGGATGCGGACATTGATTTTTGTATCCTCGGAAATCTCTTCCAGGATGAGTCCTTTTTTAAGGCGATGGTTTCTTAAATCTTCATGAAATGTCACGACAGCTCCTCTGCTCTGATTGCTGTTGAGTTTAAGTATTTTTACTCGTAAATCAAGACCGCAGAAAGCAGGATGAAAGCTTTTATTTAGTTGGAGTTAGAGCTTCAAACAAGAGGACTGGGAGTTATTGTGGCCCTGATGTTATACCATTTTCAGTTCCAAATTCTCCATTTTACGAGAAATAGCGATTACCATTTTTTTACATCTGTGCCAATCCGTGTTGATCTAGCCTGCCGAGGCGTAGTTTTACGGAGCCTGGTGGTTAAAAAGTTATTTTCTCATTATGACTAAATTGGAACTGTAATTTGTATTAATCCATCAGGAACGGATCATCAGTGCTTGAGAGTGAGATTGTATTCGGCTAAAAGATACTTGAGCTTAATGTTGAAGTCTGATAGGGGAAAGCCAACCACATTATAGAAACACCCCTCTATCTTATCCACAAAAACACCTGAATAGTCCTGAATGCCATAAGCCCCGGCTTTATCGAATGGATCACCACTTCCAATGTATTTATTGATCTCATCAAAATCGAGGTGTCTGAAATGAACCTGAGTTGTCATAAAGTGGTTTTGAACGATGGCTCTATCTTTGAGTTGAAGTGAGTAAGCTGTAACCACCTGGTGGGTACGACCTGAAAGCAGGGTGAGCATCTCAAATGCAGCGTTTGCATCTACTGGCTTACCTAATACTTGTTCATCCACGATAACAATGGTATCAGAACCAACGATGAGTGCTGAAGGATACTGGTCAGCAATTACTGATGCCTTGAGTTGAGCAAGTTCCATGGCGTATTCTGCTGGCAGACGGCCAGTATATGGTGGCTCATAGACTGAACTTGCATGAGTCTTAAAGGATAGTCCGATTTGCTCCATGAGTGCCTTACGCCGAGGAGAGGCGCTGGCCAAAATGAGTTGAACTGGCTGACTTAACACCGTGACTAACGCGCTATAACCAGTTTTTGAAGACTTTGAGTCGGCTCTGCATAAGCACTATTTCGAGCTTCAATCACCAGGATATAAACACCATTGGCAAGAGAGGAGCCATAAAGATCACGACCATCCCAAGGGAAACTATTGAATCCCTGAGCCTGAAATCCAATGGCTTCACCGGATATCTTTCGACCAGCTAAGGTATAGATTGAATAGTCAATTTCGGCTGCGTGTGAAATCATGTAGGTAATTTCTGTGTCCTGAACCATGGGATTGGGGTAATTAAATAAATCATAAATCCGGAAATCATCGGCAGCAAAAAAATCAAGACGAATGCTCGCCTGATTTGGATTATTCTGACTATCCCAAGCCTTCACTGTTATCTCATGGTCCCCTGGTGGAATTTCAGTCAGGTAGGCACTTAATCGACCTAGATCAGAATGATCAAGATCATACTCGAAAAGTTCTGTTACATCGTAAGCGTTGTCCCAGTCCTCGTCAATTGCTAAAGATATTCCGTGACCAGCACTTCCAGTGAGGTTGATTCCCTGGGGATCTTTGATCTCAATTTCAAGGGCTTCATTGGCTGAGAAATGGTCTCCATTGAGAAGAATCATATTATCAGAAATGAACAATATCTCGGGACCTGTATCATCCAGCGCTGTTGAATCTGTTCCTGAAAAATGAAGGGTATCAAGAAAGATGCTACCATCCAGGCCAGTGTCATCCCAATACTGAACGCGTAGAATCCCACCTTCGCCTGAATACTTAATGTCTTTTGGTAGGGTGAAAGCCCCAGAGAAGTCTCGGTCATTGACTGAGATGAGCCCCCTGAAAATCCTTTTCCCTGGTAGGGTATAGGAAATACTTCCTTCAGAACCCGAGGTATTAATGACGAAAGTTCGTGTCACGGGGGTGGGGGTATCATATACGGTGACCGCCGCCATTGCATTTTCGGAAAGTGATGTATCTGTGGCTCCAGTATAACTCACCTGTCCCATTGCCTGTAGTACGGATGGGTTTACAGAGCTTATCCGGCCTCTGCGAGTTGGTGAAGCAAGTCTGAGTGCGGGGTCTGAGAAAAGGATATATTTCTCGTTATTAATGTCTGATCCTGCGGGGACATTTTTGGCCATCATGATCGCATCGCCTACAGTAATGGAACGACCTGCATCCAGATCGGGAAATAGATAATCAAAGAAGTGTGAGAGTAAAATATTGTTGAAATAGGAGTACGTTTTCCGGGTTGTCGATAAAATTCCTACGGCACCATTGCTCTCCATGAGCATGAGTTCTTCAGGCACACAGGATGAGCTAACATCATCATATTTGGCCCAATCACAGGTTCCAGCCACCCAAAAGGGCAAATTCATGCCTGTTTTTACCAGACCTAAATCTGAGACAGTGAATACTTCTTCCTGAGCCCAGACCGTAGGGGAGCCATGTCCTAAATAATTAACCAGTAAGGTTCCATCATAAAGCTTTTGCATAAAATCATCTCGTGCGCGTGGCTTTTTGATATATGGAGAATTAGGATCATTTACTTCAGGGTATTCAGTCAGATAAATTTTGTTTACGTGGACACTACCAGGGATAATTTCACTCAATCCCTCGCTGTCACGAATATGTTCGTTTTCCACCGACTTGCTTGGTCGCAAGGGATCATCTGCTACAAGGGTCACGGTGTTTCTCCAGATACCAGGTTCTGGATTGAGTTCATAACTCAGGATTTTGTCTACCATAATCTTCATTTGCGCCGGAGTCTGTCCTGGCAGTCGCCCAATAGCAATATCGGGTAACTCATCCCATATACCTGAAGACAGGAAGGTATATTTATCATCAGTTGCATACGAGCCTACATCACTGATGCCATCCTTCTGATAGGTAGGGATCATCATGTTACTTTGACCCGTAAGGTTCCGGTAATCATAATCAGTATCACCTAGAAGGAGCACATACCTTAATTGAGGTCCTGCCCAATTAAAATAGACAAAGTGAAGGAAGTGTTTGATTGCGCCCAAATCTTGAGTTCCAGCAGAAAACTCGGAATAGATGTCTTCGATTCGTACAATCTCCACATCAAGCTGCTCATCGACGGGTACCAAATCTTCTCTTAATTCTCTCATCCGCTCAGCCTCATCAAGGAAAATATCAGGGGTGATGATGATGTACTCTGCCTGTTTATCAGGTGTACGCAATACAGGTGCGCCGAGATTCGCGCCCTCCATGAGAAGGACATCAATTTTTTGATCGTCAGAAAACCCGACTATCTCATGTAAACCAGAATCCTCAACTTTAAATTCATTTCCTTGAATGAGCCACTCATTTACAGCACTGGAATTAGAGATATCCCACAGGTGAAAATCCTCGGGGATATCCTCAAACAGGAGTTGATTAATAGCACCTGTTAACTCCACAGTTCCAAATAATAGGTCCTCAGATGGGGCTAGTTTTCGATCATAGGCTAGGCGTAAACTATCCAGATAAATAATCGAGTTGGTAGAGCTACTGGTGTAATAGATACTCAGGGTGTTGAAACCTGCTTTGAGAATGTTCTCACCTGATGTGCCAGAAAGGGCAATTTTTTTATAATAGGATGAATTGTTCTGGTTGATGGCAAAGGGCAGGCCATTGAATTCAATATTTAAATTGTGTTGGTGATTCCCAGCATCCAGATCAATAAACATCAGTGCATCCAGCTGTAATTCACCCTCCTCATCCAAATAGTCATCTTCAAAGAAAATTGACAATTGGTCAGAATCGCCATTAAACTTTTCACCGACCCAACTTTTACCTGAATGCAATTGATTGTGTAATTCATTCTCATGGTAAAAACGTTTCTCATAACTTGAGATCGTATTTGTGGGGTTTATTTCAGATGTCTGTTTGGGAGTAACTCGAATACCAATTTCTGATGAGCTTGTTGGGGCAACAAGCCAATAATAGCGTTGATGACCATATAGATGAGTGAAATTATTGCCCTTAAAATCATCATTAAGTGGTTGAGCAAAAAAGTTGATTTCATCAGTCCCTGAAAAGGTTCCATCATCCAAGCCTGATGTACTCATACTTATTGGTTCTAGATTATCTGGTGTCGGAGCTACTTTGCTTAGAGCAAGCGGTAAAGCACGTCCCTCATAGAATGGTGAATAGACTTGCCACGTCGCGGGGTCTGATTCAGGGATATCGCCGCCAAAAGAAGCAGGCAGGATTCTATATATCCCTCTTTCGTTAATCGGAATCTTAAACCACTGACCCGTTGGTAGATTATTTGTGATTTTGGCTAAACGTTTCGGCTGGATTTGGGCCCACTGTTTTGCCATATCTGCGTTTAGGTATGTTTGTATCAGATCCAGGTCCTGGCTAAGTCCAGGAGAAAGATTATTTGGGAAATCGATCCGTACTACTATCTCTGTCAATCGCTGACCTGAAATGGCATAAGGGGATAGGATGATCCGAGCAGTATGGTAGGCCCGAAAGTCTTCGGCTTTGATCAAATCAATCCATTGCTGTCCATTAATGCTGGAAAAGTCTGCATAAGATTCACCATCCGTAGCATTCAACTTCAAGTTTGTCAGTCGGCGATCTGCTTTCTGTTGCGTATCAAGAACCTGAATATCGGGGATTGTTCCATCGGGAGGCAGTAAAAGTGGCAATGCGAATAGCGGAAATAACTGTTGCTGTTTGGAATCATAACTTAGAAAAGCCTTTTGCCAATGAGGGACCTGAAGTGCTTGTCCACCCAGCTCTAGATTGTTCAGTGCAGGCTCTGGGATATCTATCTTTAGCGTTATGCTATGATCATTACTCTCCTGGATTGTGACGTTGAACCCAAAGAGGGATGATGATAAAATCAAAATGGATAAAAAATTCTTCATGGATTCCTAAACGTAATACTTGCTTGAATGTTCCGTTTTCCTTAGGCTCAATAATAAATCAAAAGGTTTGCTGGCAAAGGGAAATGATGATTACATCGAAATTACGACTAAAAAAGTCATGTTAATCAATTTGAGCGCTGATTTGGCAGGTTAGTTTCTAAGAATATTAGAGCGATTTTAAAAGTGAAGCACCAATATAAATTTCAACCCGACGATTAATTTCGCGACCTGCTTGCGTATTGTTGTCGCCGATTGGCTGAAATTCTCCAAAACCACCGATAGCAAATATTGAAGGGGGTAAATTGGTTCTTTCCTGAAGCTGAATCATGATTGCTTGTGCTCGTGCTGCACTCAATTCCCAATTATCTCTGTATTGAGCGTTTCGGGTTAAGCGCATATCATCTGTATGACCTTCAATTCTAATTTCTACAAGCCACTGTAAACCGGAAGCTACGATTTCGCGTAGAAACCCAGCATGTTCAGAATCCTCCAGATTAAATATCTGCAGATTCTGAATTGAAGTTGCTACCTCATCCAATTGATAGGTATGGGTTTTCCTGGGTTGAGCAGATGCAACTTCAAATAGACGAGGATCTTTTAGGGTGATTTGCACACCTTTTGAGTTTCGACTAACAGAAATTTCCTCAATTCCAGATGCATCGATGGCACCTTGGATTTCTATGGCAGCATCATCAAGTCGTTGATTTACCCAATCGTGAATTTTGTTGATCTGTCCTGCTCTCACTGTGATCATCATAATAAAGAAAGTGATCAACAGAGTAATCGTATCCCCATAAGAGAGGACCCAACTTGAACGGGCCTGACTCGCAGCCTTTTTGACAGTGTCAGACATGAATTCCATTCTCCAAATCAATCATTTGAATATCAAGATAAATTTCAACTCTTCTATTCTCATCGTAGCGGTTTACAGCAACCAGGGGATGAAAAGGGCCATAACCTGAGACAGAAAAGAACGAGTTGGGGATGGGTGTTGATGTCATGAAAAATTGCATGACCTGGTGAGCTCGTGCCGTGGATAAGTCCCAATTATCACGAAAACGGGAGGAACGCCCCAAGGGCACTGCATCTGAGTGTCCCTCAATGCGGACATTAATCTTAATTGTTTTGCCTGAGAACTTTAATTTTTGATAAACATCTGCAGATTGGGTGGGGATATTTTCAAGACCAAGTCCACCAACAATTTCCGAAACTGTTTCCAAATAGTAGATAAAATTGGTAACAATCTGGTCATCTCCAGATTCAAAGAATGTCTTGTCGCCAATTTCCGAAGGGATGAGTAATTTGATTCCTTTTGGCCCGGCATGTTCCACATAAAGCCAGTCCAAATTGCGTCGATTTTTTTCCTTTAGAACCTTGCTGTAAATAATATCCTTCATCTCATCAGCAAATTTAAAAGTTGTGTTGGCATCTTGCTCAGCCTTGATGATCAGGAGGAGAAAGAAGGCAAGCAATCCGGTTAGAAGATCACTATACGTAACCTTCCACGAATTGGAGGCTCTATCAGCAACTAGAGATTTTTCAGACATATCGTTTTATTCAGCGGATGATCTAGCGTTTCTGCGTGTTTCCTTGTCAACAAACGTAAGTAGCTTTTCACGCATAATCAGGGGGTGTTCTTTTCCGTGGATACTTAAAATACCGGCTTTGATGATGTTTAAACTATGAACCTCTTCATCGGATCGGGTTTTAAGTTTTCCAGCGATTGGGATAAACAATAAGTTAGCTAAAAGCACACCATAAAAGGTGGTTACCAGGGCGATACCCATACCACCCAACAACGCGGACATGGAGTCCTGGGCACCCGCCGCGTAACTATCGACAGATGTTGTTGCTGCTTGTTTGGTCATCATAAGGATCAAACCCATAACGGTTCCCAGGAGTCCGAATGCAGGCGCATAGGATCCCATATTGTAAAATATTTCCTGCCCACTGCTGTGTCGCTCAATCATGGAGTTAAGTTCATTATCCAGGAAATTTTCCAATTTCTTCGGATCACGTTCCAAAATTGCATTCTCCAGACCCATCTGTAGATAATGATTATCAATTCCATCTAAAATATTTTCCAGGGAAGGAAGCCCTTTTTTTCTGGCTTGTTCAGAATATGTAGCTAGTTCAGAAATTGTATCCAAAGGATTATTGTTACCTTTGTTAAAAAATACCTGGAGAGATACTTTTAACATACCCATGACATTTTTAAATGGATAATTAACCAGTGTGGCAGCCAAAGTTCCGCCAAGAACAATTGCGAGCCCTCGCAGATTGAAAAAGGTCTCAGGTGGTGTGAAGGTTCCTGGTTCGGACATTCCAAAAAAAACGAGGAACAGACCAAATCCTAAACCAATGATGGTTGCAATATCCATTGTACTTCCTTATAAAAGCAATTCAGAAATTTCGTAAATAATTATTTTGGAAAGAGTGACTCGGCCCATTTTACCAGGACTTTTGTCTGACTATCGCTCAGACTGGCATCAGGGTGCAGTATGAGATAGGGGATGATGGGCATTTCGCCCTCTTCGAGAACCTCAAGCAGCTCTTCGGCTAAGTCAGTACTATCAAACCCATCCAGTCCGGAGAACTCAGAGAAATTCAAGTGCTCACGACCTTCTACGACGTCATGGGTGATCAGAAATGAACCAGGCGCAATTCGACTATACCAGGGCCAAATAGTTTCATTAGAATGACAATCATAGCAGGATGTCATGAGTATATTTTTAACATTTTGAGGTGCATTTGCATCCTGGATGACGGGTGGATTTATTTGATTGAGGGGTATTAATTGCAGGATTATAAAAAGTCCGATAATAACAACTGTTACAAACTTTGTTCTCGTCATTGCGTCCTCCTAATTGAAACAATTATTACAACATAATTAATAAGGCGCAAATATGAAGCCTTATTTAGCGAGGTAACAGCTTAATCGTGTAGTTCTTCCCTGTTTTAGAAATAATGATTTGCATGAATCAAAAGCAGTTTTGGAATCTGAGAAGACCTCTTTTGTTTTAGCCACCGATACACACGGATCTTCGCAGATTATTACAACATCGGTTCAATATAAAAAAAAGAGGCCACCCTTTTGGGGCAGCCTCTTAAAAAGGAACGTGTAAATACTAAATCATTTTAAAGCATGCGTAGACGATTATCCATTACATCAGCATTCTCACGCAATGATTCGAGATATTCATTCCATATTTCAGTTTGGCGAGACCGGGTGAGGGTCTCATAGAGCTCATCATATTTACTGGTATAATCAGCTTCATCAAAATCACTTCGGCCTTTTAACCTGACAATAACCGCACCACGGGGGGTATCAAATACGGGTGAAATCTCACCGGCTGGTGCATTTTCAAGGAAACCATAGATTTCCTGGAAACGCCCCAATCCTTTGATTCCTGCATTCCCTTGGGCTCCCTGAACATCCTGGTAGACAATTCCGTCCCGATTTTCAACCTGTACTTGTGACCAGTCACCAGATACTGTCAAACTAGGAAGTAAGGCTGTAGCGGCAACTTTGGCCAATTCCTGCTTCTCAAAATTAATTAATTTACGATTGATGGTCACCTTAGCCTGTTCAAAAGGACGAGCACCAGCTGGATCAATTTCTGAGAGAGAGAAAATAGCAAATTGGTTGGTATTTTGTAAAACCTTGCTGTGAGCTCCAACATCGGAGAGATAAGCAAAGCGGACTGCAGATTGGAATGATCCTAACCCGGAGATAAATGCATCATGTTGACGTAGTTTATTTGAAGTTCGTGAGCTCATCCCCAGAGAGTCAACTGCTTTATCAAAACCAATCTCATCTGCTAGGAACTCTAAGTTTTTCAGATCACGACGAATCCGATCCCGAGTGGTTTCGCTGGGACGGACTTCAATCAGAATATGGCGTGCTTCAACTTCAGGAAGACCATCCTGAACCCGAGCGGCTTCAACTTTAATCAGGTGATATCCAAATTGAGTCATGATGGGGCCAACCACTTCTCCAACCTTCGCGGAGAAAGCTGCAGCTTCAAAAGGAGGGGCCATCTTTCCTTTTCCAAACCATCCAAGATATCCACCATTGGGGCCACTGGGACCTTCAGAGTGGACTTGTGCCAAACTTTCAAATGAGCCACCGGCTACAATTTCATCTTTGACATCGTTAATCAGGTTTAGGGCACGGGTCGTATCACTTGATGTGGCTTTAACCTCTGTGGCAACAAATTTTAGCGTCCGACTTTCTTCCTGTTGGAATTCATCCAGGTTGAGGTCATAATAATTCTGGATTTCTGCATCTGAGATATCAAGTTCTTTGTCTTTCCACATGGTTGACTTAACAAAGAGATAGTCCAAATCATAGGTGACCATATTGCGAATAAATTCAGCTCTAACCTCTGCTTCAGAAACTTGTGCGTTGGCGATAACCTTCTGCTGTAATTTTTCAACGGGGACCATACCTGCAACTTGTTGGCGCATAGCAGCAAAGAAATTGGCAGCTTCAGGAGCATTTACCGCTTCCTGGTAGGCGTTATAATCAAAAACCCCTTCTTCAGACATGAAATATTGACGTACAGTGGGGTGGATGTTCTCAGTGAAGAAGTAACGGATTTCACCTGGAGAAATGGTGATGCCTTGTTCATCAATAGCCTGGCGGATAAGAATTTGAGTCACCATTGTTTCCCAAACTTGATCTGTCATCTGAATCATCTGTTGTTCTGTTGGCTCTGTACCACTTCTTTGTCTGAGATTATCACGTTCGCTCTGTAGTGAACGCATAAAAGTTTCCCGACTTAACTCTTCACCGTTTACCAGGGTAAAGGCATTGGGTGAATCACCCCCTATAAGATCTGTGATATCGGCACCTCCAACCAAACCACCGATACTCATCGTCAGCACGAAAACAACAACCAGAAAGATCATGATTCCGGCCATGTTGTCCCGCATTTTGTTCATCACACCCATTTTGAATTTCCTCCTGTGAGTACTTCTAGCGACAATTTTAAAGGATTGGATTCCACTATCATATCAGTGGCTCCAAATTATTACTTTGCCCAGATTGTATTACTTCGGCTTTAAGGGAAGTGAATCCTACCACTTAACCACACATTAAAGCAGATTAAAAAAAGCCGCCCAATATAGTTTCGCACATAAGCGGTTGCAAGGGCGGCAGAGCTAGAAACTTTTATGTATTTATTGGGCGTTCCAACTGGCATTTGCTGCACTTGATTTGGCTTGATCTATTACCAATTGTACTTCAAAAGTGCGTCATAACTTCAAAATATTTTTTCATTTCATGAATTTAAAATGTGAAGCATAGCGCGATGTGCTGAGCCTGCCGAAGTAGTCGCTAGGGTGAGAATTTTAGGTGTGTGACACTAAGTTCATCGGAGTACAGTAAAATAGGAAAAACTGAAGCAGGATGGCGTAGTTTTGAGGTTTAACCAGTACTACAGGATATAACTATTCGAACTTGACTGATCTGCCACTCAATAGTCAGGTGAGCGACAAAGGTGACAAATAAGATCGCAAAAGCATATATAGGGAATATATTGTGCTCATGAAATTATTAATTCACAGTTCCAATCAAGGCCACCGAGCCATTATTATCCTCGGTGTAATAATAAGTTTATTTTCTTGTCAAGGAGATTCGATGACTCGAACAGATCACCATACAAACCGTTTGATAAATTCAAGCAGCCCCTATTTACTTCAACATGCTCATAACCCTGTCAACTGGTATGAGTGGGGAGATGAAGCATTTGAGCTAGCCCTAAAAGAAGATAAACCCATCTTTTTGTCTATTGGCTACTCAACTTGCCATTGGTGCCATGTGATGGCTCATGAATCATTTGAAGATATTGAAGTCGCTAAGCTGCTTAATGATAACTTTATTAGCATCAAAGTCGATCGGGAGGAGCGCCCTGATATCGATCAACTCTATATGAAAGCTGCCACCACTCTGATTGGTCGAGGAGGATGGCCGTTAACGATTATTATGGGACCGGATAAACGTCCCTTTTTCGCAGGAACCTATTTCCCCAAAGCATCAGTTGGGGGGCGTGTTGGGATGTTAGAGTTACTCCCACGTATTACAGAAGCATGGCTAAACCAGCGTGATGAGATCAATAGTGCCAGCGATCAGATCATTCAAGCGCTTCAACAGAGAGAACCAACTGGAGAGCAGGAAGCTCTTGATGAATTAATTTTGCAACAAGCCGCTAAAGATTTCACCAATAACTATGATACCCATGAGGGTGGATTTGGAAATGCACCCAAATTTCCTTCGCCACATAACTTGACCTTTTTACTGAGAGAGGGGCACAGGACAGGGAATCAGCAATTGACCAATATGGCACTGCATACTTTAAAGCAAATGCGTCTCGGTGGAATATTTGATCATATTGGTTACGGATTTCATCGTTATAGCACAGATGCCAAGTGGCATGTCCCCCATTTTGAGAAAATGTTGTATGATCAAGCCGGGCTGATGTTGGCCTATACTGAAGCATGGGAGATCAGTGGTGATCCGCTGTTTAGGCAAACCATTGAAGAAATATTTATCTATCTAACAGATAAGCTGAGATCACCTGAGGGGGCCTATTACGCTGCTGAAGATGCCGACAGTGAGGGAGTGGAGGGTAAATTCTATGTGTGGGCTTGGGATGATTTACGACATCAGATAGGGGAAGCTAAAGTGAATCAATGGGCTGAGGCATTTACGCTTGAGCACGTTGGTAATTTTAATGATGAAGCCACTCGTCAACCCTCTGGCGAAAATATCTTTCATTTGCGGAGTGAAGAAGACTATAAGCAAACCATTGAGAGCCAGGAATGGCAAGAGATCCGCCAGGAGCTTTATGATATTCGCGAAAAAAGAATTCATCCAGGGTTGGACAATAAAATATTGGCAGATTGGAATGGACTGGTTTTAAACGCTTTATCTCGGGCGGCTCAGGCTACTGGTGAGCAAAAATATGCAGATGCTGCCGGCGATCTAGCTAATTATCTAATAGAAGTGATGCTTAATGATTCAGGAGAATTGAATCATCTACCTGAAAACGGAGATGTTGTAATATCTGGATTCCTAGATGACTACAGCTTTGTGATCCAGGGTTTACGTCAGTTCTATCAGGTCAAGTTTGAACCGAAATATTTGGCTGTTGCTATCCAACTCCAGGAGCGTCAACTCGAACATTTTTGGGATGAGGATCAAGGAGGCTTCTTTTTTACAGCAGATGGGAATGAGGAACTGTTTATTCGCCAGAAAGAGATTTATGATGGTGCCATGCCGTCTGGAAATTCAACGGCAGCATTAAACTTGTACTATTTGGGTCGACTGGCAGAGAAACCTGAATGGGAATCTCTCGCCATGGCCATTGGCACAGCATTTTCCACTCAGGTTAAAAGAGCACCCCGCGGTTTCTCCGCCTTATTACAGAGTGTTCAGGTTCAGATCAATGGCTCACGCGAGATCGTTATTTCAGGAAATGCAGATGACTTAGCCGCGGCAACTTCAGTGCTTAGAAAGGTATACGACCCATTTAAGCTTATGTTGTATCGTCCAAATCAGGATTTTGATGAAATAGAAAATATCTCAGGATTTCTAGCTTATCAAAAAGCTATTGATCAGGCGCTAACCGTTTATATTTGCGAAAATTATGCTTGCCAGCAACCCATTACGGATATTGATGCACTTGAAGAAACACTGCGGGAGATGCAGAGGAATTAATGTATGAAGCCTGAATTATTCAGCTCTTGTACTGCGATTATTATGGCGGGGGGGAGTGCCAAACGAATGGGGAAAGACAAAAGATTCCTCAGGGTTGGCAATGAAAATCTACTGGAACGTCAGGTTCGTTTATTTAAGCAACATTTCTCAGAAGTTATTATTTCGGCCAATGATCCTGAAAAGTTGGCCTATTTAAAAGTCCCTGTCGTTCGAGATGAACATCTTGGAAAAGGCCCCCTGGAAGGGTTGACCACAGCTCTCAATGCTTCACATACTGATTACAATTTTGTGATTGCAGTTGATATTCCTACCATTGATATGGAACTCATTGGAAAGATGCGAGCTCATCTTGATCATTCCTCAGCTGTTATTCCAGTTTGTGTGGATGGGCATCAAGAGCCTTTATTCGCTTTCTATAGTAAGAATTGCATCCCCATCTTTAAAGCGTCTCTGGTTGAGGGCGAGTTAGCGGTTCACCGAGCTCTCAAAAGGTGTCCCGTGTTTCATTTTCCCATGCAAGGTGAATCATTATTGAGGAATTTGAATAATGAAGAGGACTATCAGGCGTTCATTACAGCAAGCGAATAGTCCCATCCTGGATAAATTGATCAAGCTTTGTCCATTCAGTGTATTCAGTTGCATTGAGAATCAATTGTAACTCAAGTCCCGTCAGTTTACCCCAGAGTAGCAAACCATCCACACTCAAACTAGGATCCCGATTCAAACTTGCCATGAATAGACGAAGTGCCCGTCGTTGGATGGATTCAGCTAATGTATCTTCTCCCAGCGCGACTTTTATGATTGCTCTTTCAAGCAATAGCTCGATATAAGTTTCAACAAGTCGTGAATCGCCTAGTAAGGCAAGGGCCGTTTTTTTATCGACCATTTCGATGAGATCAGCATGTTCGGGCAAGATACTGATCATTGCATCGGTCAGTGTGCCATCGGCTTCAATCAGATACCCAGATTTTCTCTGTTTCAGGGCAATGGCAATAACTTCGCCTATCATTTGGATCTTGCGCAGGATATAATCTTGTTGAACGGTTGTCATATTAGCCTTGTCATTTAGGTTCGCAGCGATTAGAATTTAGTCTAACCCAACATCACTATCCTAGAATCAATTGAGCTTCAACGTCGAAAAATGATGTTATGAATTTGTCTGTCACCCTATTCAGGATTAAACTGTAAACGCTGGAAAAGCATGGAGTAGTGAAATGACGAAAGCAAAGATCACACAGATTAAGAAATTTAAGCGGAATACCCGTATTCAGGGATTCTTTTTGGTGCGTGAAAAACATTTAAGAAGTACTCGAAACAATAAACCCTATCTGCAGTTGAATCTTCAGGACAATAGTGGGTCTATAGAAGCAAAAGTCTGGGAGGATGTGCCTGCTTTCGAGAAATCATTTGATGAAGGAGATGCTGTCGTTGTGAAAGGGCGAGTCAGTGAATATGCTGAACGATTACAGCTGGAAGTTGAGGATATCGGAAAAGCTTCCCTTGAGAAACATTCAGACTATGGCTTCGACCTGGCCAAATTAATTCCTGCCAGTCAACACAATGTGAGCCAAATGTGGCGTGAACTGGGTAAAATTATTAAACAAATGAGTAACCCCTTTCTCAAGTCTCTCATTAGTATTGTTTATAAAGAGAATGCTGAATTAATCAAACAACATCCTGCATCCATGCGCCTGCACCACGCCTGGCTGGGGGGCTATCTAGAACACGTGTTGTCTATGGCTAAGATCGGTGTCCAATTGAGTGAACATTACGGGGTGGATCAAAGTTTATTGCTAACCGGAATTTTGCTTCATGATATTGGTAAGATTGAAGAATTAAATCCTGCTCGGAAACCTGGTTATACGGATGTGGGGAAACTTCTGGGACATATCGTATTGGGGCGTGATATTGCGCGATCAGCAATGGCTTCCATCGAAAACTTCCCTGAGGATTTGCAGCTAAAAGTAGAACACATGATCCTTTCCCATCAAGGCAAGTATGAATGGCAGTCACCCAAGCAACCCAAGTTTAAAGAGGCTCTTTTGCTCCATCATATCGATGCCTTAGATGCCAGGATGAACATGATGGATCTCGCTATGGATCAGGATCAGGAATCTGGTTCTTGGACCAATCGATACAACTATTTCAGAATCTCACTGCTTAAGGGTGAATTATTTGATCAGGAGGTCGAGACTGACTGATACAGGTATCCGTTCACTCAGAGATCATCGTGAGCTGGCGCTTATGTCTCTATGGACAGGGTTGATAGTCACTGTAGGTGTTGTGTTTGCCTTTATTCCGAATGTAGAGTTGGTCTCACTGACGGCTTTTCTTGGTGGGATCGCTTTGGGCCCGCGAAGGGGATTGATTGTAGCTGCTATTGGAGAGGCCTTATTCTCAGCCTTAAACCCGATTGGGTCAGGTCTTGGATTTCCGATTCTATTTACATTTCAGATTTTTAGTGTGGGTCTCACCGGATGGCTTGGTGGTCTTTTAGGACCCAGTTTAAGAAATATTCAAAATCGGGTGTCGCTTGCAATCGTCCTGGGTGTGGCTGGCTTTTTTCTAACTTTATTTTATGACTTGCTCACCGCATTGAGCTTTCCCTTAAGTTCCGGGGTTGTTGAAGGCACTATCTGGGGAAGTTTGTTGGCTGGTCTGGTGTTTTTTATCATGCACATGGTATCAAATACGATTCTGTTTTTCATGTTTGCTCCTGGTTTAATCCGACTCGTAAATAGCCAGCTGGAAATGCATGACTTGGGGAGAGCCTGAATTGAACTTAATGAAAACGACTCTGTTGTGGGGCCTCTTCGGGTTATGTGGGAGTGTGCTCGGACAAATGGGTCTACCAGCTGTGGTTAGTAGTAATAGTCCAGATTTTGGGGCAAGTCCTGGTACCTGGGGACACCTGCAATTCTCGCGACCCTATGGGGTAAAAGGGATTCTTCTTGATGAATGGGTGGGCTTATCGCTAACCCAACCTGTGAATGGTGAGGTTATGAATACGGATAGAATCGGGTGGATGCCATTCTCATCTGACGAAACGATATGGGCCCAAATCCATCCCGAACTCACAGCGCCAAGCGACACGGCAGCGCCATCAATGTTAGTTAACTACCGACAAGGTGATGGTGCGCTCAAGGATTTCAGCCTGTGGTATCATAATAGTCTGGGGAAATCTACTCGCTATGGCTGGGTCTCCCAACTTAGATCCCACCCCAGGTATGTTGGTGTCACAAAGTATGCTGAACAGAACCACCGTATCCAGCTAACAAGTGAATTAGATGAACAGCTTGTCTTGGCTGAGATTAGCTATTCCCATCAGGTGAATCCTTTGTATATCAGCGAGTTAGATACAAATACACTGATCTGGAATTATCTAGATGATCAAGTGATAAGTTCTGACCGCTGGGAGGGGTATTTTCGCTGGGAGAACTTTGACTCAAGTCAAGTTGGGAGCGAATTATTTGCTCAAGTGCAAGGGGGTGTCTGGAACTGGGCAGAAGGAAAATTCAACTCATACAATAGTTTAGCCTACATCGCCCATAACTTCAAGATGGGCAACTGGTCTCCATTGGGATTGAAGGCTGGATATGTGAGTAAACAATTAGGTGGACACCTGAGTACTCGTCATTTTCTGGAAATGAATCTACCCCAAATAGGTTTGGGTGGCCTCACTGCAGATTTTGGTCTCAAGAATTTGGGTGTATGGCGATTTTTACCAAATGTCGATGTGAAATTATTAAAAGGTCCTCTCCAGATTGGTTATACCACGCGTCACATAGTTGATGATCCCACCTGGAAATCAGAACTTAAAACTGCGCTCATACATGACGTTCAGACGAGTCTCAATTTCTCAAATGTGGGCTTCATGGCGGGAGCTTGGCAGGGGTCTAAAATGGATGAACCCATCTCTGGTTACCAGAGCGAGATTTGGGCAAATCTACCCTGGATGATGGGGTTTAAACTTGGCGTGTCTGTCTTAGAGCAAACACCTGATTGGGTCTGGTCAAAAAAAGAATTATTTTGGGAAATTAATCAGGATTTTATTCTTTTTGATCAAGCCTTATTTGGTCACTTAAAGATTTGGGGACGTCATTTGGATCACCCACAAACTGGGTTTCTCGATCCCAATTCAATCACGGTTATACCCGCAACATCCCCAGGGTCTGAGGATGTATTGCATTTATTGAATTACACAATTCAAGCTCAGATTAGTACTCTGATTATTGGATTTACTGATGCAAATATTCTTCAAGATCCCTTGTGGTCCAATTACCTCGATGTTCCCTGGGAGTCAGAATACACCCTCATGACCAATCAATTCCCTGAATCTAGATTTCGTTATTTTTCGATGATCTGGGTATTTGATAATTAATACCAGCTGAAAACTATGATATGCGTATTGTATTATACAAAATGCATTTCCATTCAGTCCATAGAGCATAAAGAAATGTGCACTAGATAATGATTACTGACACTTTTTCCTTAGCCACCCCTCTACGCTCGATGAGCTTCGACGTGGCGGGCTAGATGAAACACAGATAGCCTGAAAGGCAGTCTGCAATAGTTCCCCATGATTTTTTGTGATTCCATTC